>ENA-UOWO01000644-UOWO01000644.1-activated-sludge-metagenome-genome-assembly--contig:-NODE-644-length-48686-cov-15.351484_pt1 | contig 48686 bp, 52 predicted proteins | sample MGYA00238148_ERZ761564 | MGnify/ENA primary metagenome ERZ761564 (study PRJEB28885, sample SAMN05720194) | activated sludge metagenome | isolation source: Anaerobic digester | place: USA... | reverse complement strand
TTTTTTATATTTTATTGGATGATAGATTAGAATCTATAACGAACTCCCAAAGCTACATCAGTTCCATAATTATCATCATAATAAGAACCTCCATTCAAATAGAATTCTGGACGGATGTCTAATGAAACTTGTAGTGGAAAATCAAAATTATATTCAATCCCTAGGTCACCTGCAAGAAATGCAAAAGCTCCATCATCGTCAATTCCGTTGTTATCATCATAACTCCAAGAACCTGCACCACCACCAATACCGGCATACCAGTTCAAACCACCATCAAGATTCCAAACCCATTGATAAATACCTGCAATTTTTATATTGTCTTCATTGTTATTGCTTCTCCAACCTAAATCCAACTCTAATCTGTTTTGGGCAGAAAGTTTAGTCTGATATGAGATTTCGGTACCAAATCCGTCGTTACTACCCAATCTCAAACCAAGTGCATTTTTTGAAAAGTTCTGAGCCTGTGCTGTAATTGCTATACCTAATAGCATAATCGCTGATAAAATGATTTTTTTCATAATCTTTGTTTTTGTTTTTGTTATTGTTTTGGTTGTTATACTTGTCCTATGATTTTGAACAATTCTTCTTTTGTTTTGCCAAGTTTAATCTGAATTCTTCCAAGCATTTCTTCTTTATTGACTTTTGCAAATAATAAATCATTATCGGTCAAGGCTGCAAATTTTTGTTTCAACTTGCCTTTTTGTTCTTCCCAATTACCTTTGAGTTCCGTAGTGTTCATTTTTTTTAATTTATTTGTGAATACATTTTCACAACGATACAAAGGTGATTGTATAACCTCCTTTTTTTGTTACATAACTTTAACGAAAAGTTACATTATTCACAGATTTGTTAAAATTTATTCTTCCTCTATTTTCTCGATTTCATCCTACAGTTCTTTGACTTGTTCCAACGGATTGGCATTGATAACAGAAATGTTTATGGTTTATTGCAAGGAAGCCTGAAAATGTATTGAATGACAGACAACTTCAAAATACTGGTTATTAAAAGAATCTCATCAATAATTTGATGAAAGTCTCTTGAAGAAAAAATGCTACTATTTGCCAGAATAAAACCAAACAAAAAGTCAAAATAAAAGTAATCGAGTTGCTGAGGATTTAAACTAATTTATCTATCTTAGTCTGATACTCGACATAGTCTTTTAGTAAAATACTTAATGAATCATAGTATTCTTGTAATACTTCCTGATTTATTTTAGGGTTTTCTAAATTCGGGATGGTAATTGGCATTTCTAATATGTACATAGACAACTCTGGAAATTGAGTTTTTATTTTCATTGTAATGTTTAGAATGTCAGAGTATAGCTCGTTTTCGGATTTCATCAGTAAAAAAATATTAGTTTCTGAAATAATTTAATTCTCAAGTAAAGAACTGTAGTCAAATAAATTGTCTTTTTGTGCCTTCACAGAACAACCACTAAATTTGTTGTAATAGTTTTGCTCCAGCTTGTTGTTCGCTTCATTATAGGACATTGCAACTTCACGACTGGGTTTTGCATAACTATTGCGGATAGCGATTAAATCTTCTTGTTCGGTTGACACGCTAAGTGATTTTACTGAATTGAGTAGGTCTTTAATTGCTTTCATTTGAATTGTTTTGTGGTGGATAAATAATTTTTCCTGACTTTACAAAGATGAATGGGTTGGCCAATAAAAATGTTATATAACTTTCCGAAAATGTTATAATGTTCACATATTCGATGTATTCTTTTACCCACTATCCAATCCTTTATTCCTTTTTGCTGGAACCCTTAACCACTAGAAAACCGCCAATTACAATTACGATTACTCCAACAATAGGAGCCCACTGAACAGGATGATTTTCCTCTTTGTTAATTTGTATTGGTCCTAAATCTACCACTTTTTCGGTAGTGACATAGTTGAAACCCGTATAAATGGTCATAACAATACCAATTACAATCAACGCTATTCCGATAGTTTTTGTTTTCATTTTTTATCTGTTTTAATATCCTTGGATTCTTGTTGCTTTTCTAATTCATCTTGTTTTTCAGATTCTTTTAGCAATTCTTTTTCTAATTCTTCATCCTTCTTATCTTCTGCTTTTTTCTGTTTGTTAAAATATCCTCTAAACAAAAAATTATGTTTGGCAGCTTCCATAAGTTCGGTTAGTTGTTTCGATCCTTTTTCCATATTGGACATGGTCGAATCTACTTTTGTACCCAATTGTTCATTGTTTACCACTTTTGAAAGGATTCCTTTTCCGTTGTTCATACTCGCTGTAAACGTTGAAAATTCCTTGGTACTGGCTTCCAAATTGGCAAGTGTTTTTTTCAAACTATTGGCAAATTCTTTGTCATTCATCAATTTAGCCAAAGTGCCTTCCCCGTTATTCATGTTATAGGTAAATTCAGCTAATTGAGCCGTTATCACTTCGGCATTATCCACACTCGTTTTTACACTTTTCATCAAATCTTCCATTTCAACAGCACTTTTTGATTTGATAAAGTCGTTGTCTTTCACGGTTTCATTCGATAAGGTTCCTGGCGAAATAGTCATTACTTTGTCCCCCATCAATCCATCGGAACCAATGCTGGCCAAAGCATCTTTTTTAATGTATTTCTGAACGTCTTCCTCCATCAATAAAACTACTTGTACTGTCGAATCATTTATTATTTCGATTTCGCTAACGGTTCCCACATTTATCCCTGAGAAACGCACGTTGTTCCCCACTTTTAAACCACTAACGGTTTTAAATTTTGATTTCAAATTAAAGGTGTCTCCAAATAAATTTTGCTGTTTTCCAACAAAATATATGGTGATAATGAAAAGTAGTATTCCTACGATTACAAACATTCCTAATTTCCAATTTGATCCGGTATCTTTATTCATATTGTTGCTATTTATTATTATTTTTTTGGGGTTTATATAAAAAAGGAGTGTACCCATTCGTCCTCACTTTTCTCTAATTCGGCATACGTACCTTCGGCTTTAATTTGTCCCTCCTGGAGGATTAAGATTCGATTGCCTGTTGTTTTTGCACAAGCCATATCGTGGGTAATTATGATGGAACTTGTTTTGTATTTTTTTTGAACCGACAGTATCAATTCGCTGATTTCTCTCGAGGTAATCGTGTCTAAACCAGAAGTGGGTTCGTCATACAAAATAATCTTTGGTTTGATGATGATGGCTCTTGCCAATGCGATTCTTTTTTTCATTCCACCAGATAATTCAGCGGGCATTTTGTCTATTGCTTCCGCTAAACCAACGCTTTCTAAGGCTTCGCTAATTTTACTTTCTATTTCTGATTCTTCTAATTTTTGAGTGTGGTGTTTTAATGTAAATCTCAAGTTTTGCCTTACCGACATCGAATCATACAAAGCACCATTTTGAAACATAAAACCAATACTCGTTCTGATTTCGTTGATTTCATCGTTATTTAAAGCCGTAATTTCATTGTCAAAAATTTTAATTTCTCCTTTATCAGCGTTGACTAATCCCACCAAACATTTGATGGTTACGGATTTTCCTGAACCGGAGCGTCCCAGAATAACTAAATTTTCTCCGTCTTGTACGGTGAGATTAATTCCCTTTAAAACTTCGTTATCCCCAAAAGATTTATACAAATTCGTAATGGCTATTATAGGTTTTGTTTCCATAGTTTTAGAAAAATAAATCGGTTAGTTGAACGGCCATCATATCGATAATAAAAACAGAAAGGGAAGCCGTAACCACCGCTTCGTTTGCTGCAATTCCTACACTTGCTGTTCCGTTTGAAGCATTAAAACCTTTGTAAGAGCCTATTAATCCAATAAAAAACCCAAAGAAAAAAGTTTTGATAACAGCAGGAAAAAAATCTAAAAATTCAAGATGCTCCAACACATCCGAGAAATAACGGAACAAAGTCATATTTCCGTGAATGTTGTAGCCTACATAACCACCGTAAATACCAATAAAATCGGCAAAAATTACCAAAAGTGGCACCATCAATGTGGTCGCCAAAATTCGGGTAACTACTAAATATTTATAAGGATTTATGGCCGAAACTTCCATTGCATCAATTTGCTCGGTGACTTTCATAGAACCCAATTCGGCTCCAATTCCCGAAGCAATTTTTCCCGCACAAATCAGCGCGGTTATAACTGGAGCAATTTCTCGGATTATGGACAACGAAACCATACTGGGCAACCAGGATTCCGCTCCAAATTTTAATAATGTTGGACGTGATTGAATGGTCAAAACCAATCCCATAATAAATCCTGTTATGCTTATTAAAGGCAATGTTTTGTATCCAACAGCATAGCATTGTCTGATAAATTCCCTGAATTGAAAGGGCGGTTTGAACAGTTCTTTGAAAAATCTCAAAGTAAATTGGGTTACATTGCCCGCATCATTAAAAACATTTTTTAGATATAGAGTCAAAATAGTATAGTTTTATATTAAATAGAATGGTTTTTAAAAGTTAGATATCTAAACTTCTGAAAAATAACTTTTCACAAAATATTTTTTTTGATTATCAGTCATTTTATCGGTGTTTTTAATTTCGATTTTTATATTCTGGAATGGCTTTTCTTCTTTCAAAATGGCGTGTAATTCAATTTTGGCATTGGTAGAACCGAAGAGAACTAATTCGTTGTATTCCTTGATTTGTTCCCCTATTCTTCTAAAATAATTAGAAAGCTGTTGATTCTCATTATTGTTTATCAGGCTTTTACTATTATCTAAAACTTCGTTTTTTTCTTGGTTTGAAAACCCAGAATTGATGCTTTTTATTTCGTAGGAATCTAATTTATATTCAATTAAATTGGCTGTGGAATAATCCATCCATATTCCTAATTTTTTAGTAGTTTTCATCTTTATATTTTTGCTTTTCAAGTCGATTTTTCTCCTTAAAAACAGGGAATTATCGGAAAGTAAAGGTCAGACATTGCCGCAGGGTAAATGTTATATAACTTTAGATATAAGTTGCATTATTTACTCTTTTTACTAAAAATATGAGGTGCGAATTCCATAAAAAAAAGCGACTGTCTATGAAGACAGCCGCCAACCAAAAAAAACAATTTTAGCAAATTATTTTTTTATTTTAAGCCAAATACTTTCTCAAAATCCAAGCTGTGGTTTCGTGTTGTTGGATAATTCCAGTGACCAAATCAGCAGTTCCAGCATCGAGATTTTCATCGGCTGATACATCTATATTATCAATAATAGCTTCTAGTTCCGTGTATTGCGATTCGAATAATTTATGTAATTCCATAAAACTTAGCCCGGCTACATTCCAGTGAAATTTTCTAGTTTTGACGTAAAGCGTCATCTCATCTGCCAAAACAACAGAAAGTAATACGATTGCATTTTTGCAAATGATCTTCAGTAATTCCAATTTTTGCTATTATAATAGTACTGTTTAAAATTCTTAAATAATTTAAAAAACATCAAAGTCATTTGTTAGTACCATTAATTTATTATTAGTGGTGAGTAACTTCTTCTCTTGACGAAACGACATTGACTGTTTTTTACAGAAATTAAATTCCATTATTTCTATATGTAAATTTCTATAAATTGATAGTTAGAATGTTACATAACTTTAGTAAATAATTATAACATTCACAGATTATTTTTACTGATTTGAAAGCAATAGTTGTACGGTTTAAAAAAAAGAGAGATTGCTTTTTACAGCAACCTCCAACCAAAAAACAAAAAAAACATTCCCTAAAATTTAATTTCGACTTTTGATATTTTTATTCACAACTATTTGAATATTCAGGGTAGGTATGTTTTATGATTCGTCTTTTGTTGTACGTACTAGGCTGATTCCTGATGCGAAAAATACGATACCGAGTACGCCGTAAATGATAAGTTCTTTTATATCCCGCGTGTCTCCAGAGGTGCTAGAAAAAACTACTGCAGTGTAAATAAGACCAGCAATTCCAAGGCCTGTGAGCAATGCTCCAAAAATTCTTTTTAGATTCATACTATTTAAATTTAAAGGTTAATTTTTATAAAAATTGATTTTTTGTAATGCACAAAGTTGAGTTTGTTTACCCTAAAAATTATTATACAATTCTTTTTAAGAGTTATATCATTCACACATTTTTGTACAATGATTTGAGATAAAAAAAAATGATGCAATTTCAATTAGAAATTGCATCATTTGTAGGTAAGAAGGCAGATTAATACTGTTTTAGAATAAAGGGTATAATTACATTCGATCCATATACCAACTTAATTCTTTTTCCATTTTTTTATATTGAAAAATGGTAGAAATAATTTTTTGTAGGCGTAAAAAAGCCGTTTCGCTTTTGACTACATAATCGAAAGCCTTATGGTGCATACAGTTTATGGCTACATCAATTTTGTCTTGTGACGATAGCATCACGACAGGAAAATCCTGATTGACGGCTTTTATTTTGTCTAATGTTTCCAGGCCGTTCATCGCATTTGCATCAATACCATCCAGATGATAATCTAAGATAATAACGTCTGGATTCAGTTCTAAATTCTCCAAGCACAATTCGCCTGTTGCAAAAGTATGGATGATATAGGTTTCAGCTGTGAAATCAGCATGTTCCATAAATTCAATTTCCAATGATTTAAGAAACAAGGCGTCATCATCAACTAGGAAAAGTTTTATTATGTTTTCTTTTTTCACGATTAAGTATTTTTTATAAGGTTAAATTCTATTTCTAGTTCTTTGCAAGCTTGATTACAAATGGTTTCTAATTGGGAGACCATTTGTTCCGTTTCATTTGTAAATTGTCCGGCTTTGGCAGCTTCTTGAATTTTTCTTGCTCTATTTTCTACATCACTACTCATACCCATTATAGAAAAAGATGGAATAATTTTATGTGTAGCAGCTGCTAATAAAGGCCAATCTTTATCTATTACACTTTGCCGCATGGCCTCAAGCAATGGAGGTGTTTGCTGCAAATAGATTGCAATCATTTCCTTCATTAATTTAGGATTTGATTTTGTTCTGGTGTTTAAGTATTCTAAATTGGTGTATTTAATTGTACTTTCCTTTTCAATATTTTCAATAACTTCAACCTCTTTTGGAGTTTCTTTTTGAAGGGTTGTTTTTTTTACCAAACTAATTATTTTATTGTATAATTCGCGATCGTCAACCGGTTTTGCTATGTAATCATTCATACCCACGGTTTTGCATTTTGCAACATCTACTGTGGTTACATCAGCCGTAAGCGCAATAATTGGAAGGTCTAATTTCAATGTCTTTCGGATGTATTCTGTGGCTTCAAATCCATTCATTATAGGCATTTGCAAATCCATTAAAACAATATCATAGTCATTTTCCTGAAGTTTTTCGACGGCTATCTTTCCGTTTTCGGCGATGTCACGTACAAAACCAAAATCATCCAAAAGCGTTTTCATCAACAATTGATTCAGTGGCATATCCTCAACTACCAATACTTTTATATTCCTGATTTCATTTTCCATCTCGATTTTTTCGGCTTCTAATTCTGCGTCAATAGTTGTTTTTGCAAAGTTTAATGTAAAACTAAAAGTGGATCCCTCATTAATTTTACTTTTTACATTTAAGGTTCCTCCTTGGGGTTCTACCAATTGTTTTACTATTGCAAGACCCAATCCCGTTCCTCCGAATAATCTTGAAGTGCCGCTGGTGGCTTGCTGGAAATTATCAAAAATGGATTCCATTTTATTTTCATCAATGCCAATTCCGGTATCTGAAACCGCAAATTCTACTGTGGCACTTTCGTCATCTTCGTCGAATAATAGGACACTTACCGTTATTCTTCCTTTTGATGTAAATTTAATGGCATTGCTTACTAAATTTAAAATAATTTGATGCAAACGAACGGGATCGCCTAATAATACCTTTGGAATATTTGCGTCATATTCGGTGACTAATTCTAAATTTTTTTCTTGAATTTTGGTTTCAAATACATGCAACATAGCCGAAATTGAAGCGGATAATTTGAACGGAATTTGCTCAAATGTCATTTTTCCGGCATCTACTTTTGCTAAATCCAGAATATCGTTGATGAGAACGATTAAGGCATCACCACTCATTTTTATGGCTGATAAATATTCCTTTTGTTTTTCTGTCAAATCCGTTTTCAATACCACTTTTGTAAATCCAATGATGGCGTTCATCGGTGTGCGTATTTCATGACTCATATTGGACAAAAATTGTTGTTTTGCTTTTACAGCATTTTCGGCTATTAGTGTAGCGGCTTCGGCATTTCTTTTTTCTTCTTCGGCAATTTCAGTTGCCAATTCAGCAAAAACTCTTGCTTCTATCAGTTCCGTTGCAATTTTTTTCTGTTCGGTAACATCTCTGGCAACAATTACGACGCCTCGTACATTTCCGTCGCCATCTTTATAGACTGAGCCATTGAATAGCACATCGGTCAGTTTGCCGTTTTTATTTCGGAGTGTAAGCGGAGCATCGGCTACGGAGCCTTTTTTAAACACATCTTGATAGACTTCGCGTGCTTTTTGTTGTTCCGTGAAATAATCGAAAAAGTCGGAATCTATAAGCTCTTCCTTTGACATTCCAATTATGTTTGCTGTAGCTTCATTCATATCGGTAATTTTACCTTGAATGTTTATGGTTACCAATGGGTCACGGCTGGCTTCAATTAAACTCAAAGAATATTGAGAAGCTTGTTTAGCTGAATAACTAAGTGCTTCCAATTCTTTATTGGCAATTTCCCTTTTTTCTTTCTCTTTATTTTGAAAATTCAGCTCAATTTCGGCAATTATTAACTCATCGGCTCTTTTTGTTTTTTCTTCTTTTTGATAAAGAAGCTCTTCATTGGCAATACCTAATTCATTGGCTCTGTTTTCCTTCTCTTGATTTTGGTAGGCGAGTTCTTCATTGGCAATACCTAATTCATTGGCTCTGTTTTCTTTCTCTTGATTTTGGTAGGCAAGTTCTTCATTGGCAAGGCCTAATTCATTGGCTCTGTTTTCTTTTTCTTGATTTTGATAGGCAAGTTCTTCATTGGCAATGCTCAATTCATTGGCTCTATTTTCTTTCTCTTGGTTTTGATAGGCAAGTTCTTTATTGGCAATTTGTAAATCCAATGCCCATTTTTGTTCCGCAATATCTCTGGCCACAATTACTACACCCAGAATAGCACCACTGTCATTTCTATAAACGGAACCGTTGAATAAAACGTCGGTCAATTTCCCGTCTTTATGGCGAATGGTTAGTGGTGAATCGGCAACGGAACCTTTTTCAAAGACTTCTTGATAGACCTTCTGCGCACTTTGTTGATCGGTAAAATAATCGAAAAAATCAGAGCCTACAAGTTCATCACGAGTTACACCAGTAATATTGACTAATGCTTCATTCATATCCATGATTTTCCCTTTAGTACTAATGGTTACCAGTGGGTCAAGACTTGCCTCGATGAGACTCAGAGCATATTGAGAAGCTGATTTTTGATTAGAAGTATAGATTTCTAATTGGATATTTTTTTCTTTCTGATTGCTAATAATTAGAATCACCAAAATAAAGATGGCTACAAGGAAAACAATTAATAACAAAAAGAGAATTCCCGAAAATTCATTATTCTTTTTATTATCTACTTTTCGAACTGCCTGAAGTTTAAATTCCTCATTTTTGATGGTGACAATAGATTTCTTAATTTTATCAGTGAGCAATTTTCCTTTTTCAAGGATTGCATTTCTTTCCGAATCATTCCATAAATTTTGTTGTCTGGCTGCAATGTTTTTTTTGGTAAAAACTATTCTATTATTAACTAATTTTTTTAATTCATCGATTCTGTTTTGTTGGCTTTCACTGTCTTTTGTGAGTGATTCTAAAAGGCTTAAATCAGTGTAGATTTTGGTTTCAGCATCGTAAAAAGATTTTAAAAAAGTTTCGTTTTTAGAGAGCAGATAACCTCTAAATCCAGTTTCAATATTGAGTGCTTCGATTTGTACTTCATCGCTTTTGTTGATAACATCTTGCGAGTGCATCAGAATCATATTTGAACCTATAACTTTCTGATTATTTTCATAAAAAATCAGCAAAACTGTTGTTAACAGGATTGCTGAGAGTATATAAAATAGAGTCGTTTTTTTTTCAAATAGGAGTTTCATAATGTTTTTTGTGATAATAGGTTTGTTCCTATTGCTTTCAAATCAAATTTCTTCAATCGGACTTCGTCTTTTGTCTTTCAATTGTTTGAAATGAGAAGGAGTAAGCCCAGTAACTTTCTTGAACTGGCTCGATAAATGTGCCACACTACTGTATCCCATTTTCCAAGCAATTTCGGTGATATTGTGTTCGCCGTAAATAATTAATTCCTTGATGCGTTCAATTTTATGGGAAATAATATATTGTTCGATGGTTGTTCCTTGAACTTCTGAAAATAAATTAGACAAATAGGTATAATCGTGATTCATTTTTTCACTCAAATAATCCGAAAAATTAACTTTGATAATTTCGTTCGAGTGGTGCACCATTTCTATGATTATAGTTTTAATTTTCTCGATTAGCATAGCTTTTTTGTCGTCCATCAATTCAAGACCTGAATGAAGCAAATTAGCTTTTAAAACCGTTCGTTTTTCCATAGAAATGTTTTCCATGATATCTACTTCGCCTAAATCGACTACGATGTAATGGAGTCCGAGTTTTTTTAGCTCTTCTTTTACCGCCATTTTGCAACGGTTGCTAACCATGTATTTGATATATAATTTCAAATTATTTTGTGATTAAAAATAGTTAATGTAAAAGTCGAACGATTCGCATTGAAAAGACTTATATAACTTTATAAAAAAGTTATATAATTCACACATTTCATGTTGGAAAGTGTTTGAATGATAAGGCTGTTTATAAAGGTTTTTTCTTCCTTCTATTTGGCTTAAAAGCTAAAACAGCAATTCTTTTTTTGTGTAAGGTACAATTAAATCTACTTAAAGTGGTACTATTTAAATAATATAGTATTTGAACTGGAAAGAAACTACAATTAGTGTGAATTTATATCAAAAAGGAGTTGTCTCAAAAAGGAGTACCATTTCGGTATCTTTTAGCAGTATAAATTTGAAAACTTTACTAGAAGCCACTTTTTTTACTAGTAAACCGAACAGTTGTCAGTACTTGAATTTGTTCAAATTTTATTGCCATTCAATTAAGGAAACGCCAACTCCCACGGTAGTTTGATTGTTGTTGTAATCTATAAGTGAATTTCCATAACCGTGCGTAACTTGTAAGTATCCTTTGAGATTTCCCTTTATGGGGTAAGACCAAGAAAATGCTGCATTACCTCTCATTTCTCCTTTGAAATTAAAATTATGGCTTCCTTCAAAAGTATAAACACTCTTGTTTTTAGAATAAATTACAGTCAAGTCGCCATTACCAATATATTTTGAAATATCTGGATTGTCTCCTTTTGAATCTCGAAAAACATACCAAGGCCTGATGTAGATATTCCAATTTTCTCTTTCTAAACCAGCAAACAGAATTATTCTATTCCAACTTCTTGTATTTGGAAAGCTCTTGCCATTGGATTCATGATTAAAGGAAGTTCCAATCATTCTGGTTTTAAAACCAAGAAAATTAAATTTTACAGGAAAATTAAGGATGATTTCAGGCTCATAATTGATCTCTCTAAAAGGACGAGACAGGTCAACATTATAAATCTGCCAATGCGAAACTTGAGTATAAGCAATCCATAAATCGGCTTTTCCCCATAAAAAACTTTGCAAAATTTTAGTTTTAAAACTCAATTGAAATTTCAATTCAATGTTGTCATAATCTACATTGGGCGCAATATAATCTGGAGATTCATTTCCAGAACTCGGCTTTTCGTTGACGTTATTAGACCACACAAAAGGTAAAATATAAATTGATTTGTATGGAGTTACCAAAAAAGTTCCTCTTGCCGAAGTGGAGTCTAATTCCCATCTCGCTACCATCGATTTTAGTTCTACTTTGTCATTGAATAAAGTTTGAACCTGTGCATTGGATGAAGAAAAATACAATAGCAATAAAAAGAACATAATGTAATCTTTGAGCAACTTCACGTTTTTTGATTTAATTAGAGGCAAAGTTAACTCACAATCAAAGTTCTAATTTTACATATTTATGTATGATTTTTATATAATTTACTTGTTTTATATTAGCTTTTTTAAAATATTTTTATTGGATTAATTTTTTTTCAATGTGCGAAAAAAACAGTTTTTAGCTCTTTAGATTATTACAAAAAAAGAAAGTCACCTCAAAAAATATTTTGAAATGACTTTCTTTATTTGGTATAAATTTAGTTCTTATTTGCTTTCTCTTGGCATATCGGAAGTGGCTATATCTCTGATACAAAAGTATTTGCCGTTTCTTTTTTCGAATACACTAAAATAATTTCCACTTTCTATTTTTGTTCCTGTCGAATCTAATAATTTGTACTGCCCGATTTCAGTGACATTAATTCCGTCATTGGAAACGTGTACTTCATTGGTTGTAAAGGAGAATTTAATTCCTTTTTCAATGGCTTTAATATCATTCTTTAAATATTCTATAATCGAGTCTTTACCGGTAATTGGTTCTCTTCCGATAAAGAAACTTTTTGCATCGTCGGCATAATAGGTTATGCTGTCTGTGTTTTTTGAATTGTAGTGTTCAGCAAAAGTATTTTCGATGGCTTGAATCTCCATTTTTATTTGCTCTTTATCAACTAAAGGCTCAGCTGTTGTTTCTTCTGTTTTTTTATTGCAAGAAATGGATAAAGTGGCGAAAACCACCAATAATCCTAACATTAAAATTTTGTTTTTCATAATTATACTAAGTTTAAAATTATTTAAAAAGCACTTATTAAAAATATAGTTCTTACAAATTTAATCTAATATTATGTAATAATTTTATTTTTTAAATTTTTTTTAAAGAGACAGATAAAACTATCTAATAAAAGACTCTGTAAATTTTAGTGTTTTAAAAAATGAAAACAATCATTACACACTCGAATTGAAATTTTTAAGAAAATACAGAAGTGAAAAGTATTTATTTGTAATTTAGCATCTATAATATGTATTAATATTATTTAATTTTAAACCTAAAATATGAAAAATAGTTTTTTAGCAATTGCAATAGTATTAACAGCTTTGTTGAGTTTGCCTGTTTTTTCACAATCTAAAGATGAGCCAGTATCTCTAGGATTGCCTGGAGATGATTTGGATTTATATGCAGTTATGGAAGTTTTTCAAAAATCTAAAACCATTGAAGATTTTGAAAAATCACTAAATGAGGAAAAATCAAAACTCAATAATCTCGATTTAGATAAGGACAAAAAAGTTGATTTTATTAAAGTAGTTACCAACAAAGATGGGGATTCTTTTTCTTTTATTCTCCAAGTGGCAGTGAGTAAAACAGAGAATCAGGATGTTGCAGTTATCTTTGTTTCAAAAGATAAAAGTGGTAAGGTTTCTATGCAAATTGTTGGTGATGAGGATATGTATGGTAAAAATTATGTAGTAGAACCTAAAGATTCTAAGTCTTCAAGTACGGCTAATCCTGGTTATACTGGAGGAAATAATGAAACGATGAATATTCCAGCACAAACAACTACTACTGTCGTGGTTCAATCTGCTCCAATAGTACAATATGTCTATTCGCCAGCTTACGTTCCTTATTATCCACCTTATTATTACGGTTATTATCCTCCTTATTATCACCCATTTGTGCCAATCGCTCGTGCCATTTTTTGGTCAAATAATTTTTATTGTCACGGAGGGTATTATGGTGGATACCACGGTTCAGTTAATATTAACGTGAATCACGTGAATCATTATAATAATTACAATAATAATTCTAGGAATAGATCTAATACTGTAGCTAATAATAAAGCGAGAGGGGACTACGGAAACAGACCTTCTTCGGGTAATAATATGAATAGGGCAAATAACGCATCGACTCGTCCGACAGCAGGAAATAACGCATCGACCCGTCCATCAACAGGTAATAATGCATCGACTCGTCCATCAACAGGGAATTCGGCGGCAACTCGACCAACGACTTCACCATCAACTCGACCTACAAGTCCGTCAACAAGACCAACAACTTCTCCATCAACCAGACCAACAAGTCCATCAACTTCAGGTTCAACACGTCAATCTTCAGGTTCATCGAATTACAGTCGTCCATCAAGTTCTTCTAGTTCTTATGGAGGAAGTAGTAATCGTAGTAGTTATAGTGGAGGAGGTCGCAGCGGTAGTTATAGCGGAGGTGGTTATAGTGGAGGAGGTCGCAGTGGCGGCGGCGGAATGCGTGGTGGCGGTAGAAGATAGTAGTTCTATTCAGATCATTTCATAAGAAAAACCTGTTTCCTTTTCGAAACAGGTTTTTTTTATAGTCGAATTCCTGGAGGAAGTAACTCTTTGTAAATTGGGTTCTTTTTGAAAAAAACTACAATTTTGGGAAGTATCGGAACCACTTTTAGTTTTCTTTCGATTGCAATTGCCATAATTTCTTTGAGTAAATTCGAAATAAACAATTCATCATCAAAGGATTCGGGAACGTTGATTTTTGTTAAAAATATTTTTTTCTCCTGAAATGAATATTCAACAGTAACTAATCCTTTTTCGGTAATAGTTTCAAATTGTCTGGCAAAAGTATTGTCCTTGATTTCGATAATGGCAGCAGATTCCATGTTTATTAAATTTAATTTTATTGGCATTTAGGCCAAAAGTATTTTGGTCTAAAAAATTGATTTTGATTTCAAAAAGGAAAAAATCTGGTATTATTATTTCGGATTGTTATCAGGCATACAAAGGTATCGATTTGATTTTCAATATCAAACGATTATTGACAGTATAATGGTATTGGTTTCAATTAAAACAATTAATTTTATCCAAATTTCGTAGTACTAAATGTGGTTATTGCGAATTCAGCCTTAAAACTAACATTATGATTAAAATCCCCGTTTATTTTATGCCTGGTTTGGCTGCAAGTGCTCAGATTTTTGAACGAATTGTACTTCCTGATGCTATTTTTGAAACAGTACTTTTAGAATGGGAAATCCCTTTGGATAATGAAACTTTACTTCAATATGCCAAACGAATGACTCAGAAGATTCTACATCCAAATCCTGTATTGATTGGAGTTTCTTTTGGTGGGATTTTAGTTCAGGAAATGGCTCAATTTATCCAAGTTAGAAAAGTGATCATCATTTCGAGTGTCAAAACAAACCACGAGTTTCCCAGAAGAATGAAAGTGGCCAAAACCACCAAAGCGTATAAATTGATTCCAACTGCTTTATTTGCCAATATTGAAAGTCTCTCTAAATTTTCTTTTGGCGAAAAAATAAATCAAAGGCTTAAATTGTATGAAAAATTTCTTCGTGTTCGAGACAAGCGTTATTTAGATTGGGCTGTGGAACAAGTAATTTTGTGGGAAAGAACCGTTGCAGACGAAAGTGTAATTCACATTCACGGAGATGAAGATGATGTTTTTCCAATAAAAAATATTCAAAACTGTATTGTAGTAAAAGGAGGAACCCACGTTATGATTCTGAGCAAATACAAGTGGTTGAATGAAAATTTACCCAAAATAATTTTGGAATAAAAAAAGGCGATTAGATTTTGCTCTAATCGCCTTTCTTATATTTATCATTCTATCCACCGGAGAGGAATAGGTTTATATTTTCTTCATTTGATCTTTCATCATTTTGATCTGATCGGCAAGCATATTCTGTTTGTCTAGTTTTTTAGCTTCGTTTAGTAAGTTTGTTGCTTCTAATTTTCTTCTTCGACTCATTGCAATTCCGGCAAGATTCAATTTGGCAACAGCCAAATCCATATCCATTGATAATCCCAATTCAATGGCTTTCTTGAAATATTTTTCAGATTGATTGAGATTGGTTTGCGAAAGCATAATTCCGTGCAAATAATTGAAATATCCTTGTTGTTTTCTTACCAAAGCTCCTTCTGGATTTTTGATGTAAGCCAACCATTTTTTGGCTCCTTCGAAATCTTGTTTTCTCAATTTCAGAAAGGCCAATAGAATAAATTCGTTTTTGAAATAAAGAAAAATTGGAAAAGCAGTTAATAATATAAGAAAGATTCCGTTGCCAATATTAGATTCTGTAAATTGCCAAACCGCCGCAACTACTAGAAGGCCAGCGATAATAAGTTTGATATTCTTGTGAAACATAGTGTTTAAATTTATATCAGCAAAGATAGCAAAAGGAATTAAAAAAAAAATTATAAAACCACTTGCCAGAAATAAAAGTCTTTGTATATTTGCACTCGGTTTTAGAATAACGGAATTCAAAACTACCAAAGACATTTAAATACATTTTTTAAAGATACAAAGCAATGAGCAAAAGAACGTTTCAACCATCGAAAAGAAAAAGAAGAAATAAGCACGGATTTATGGACAGAATGGCTTCTGCTAATGGAAGAAAAGTCCTAGCTCGTCGTAGAGCCAAAGGAAGACACAAATTGACTGTTTCTAGCGAACCAAGACATAAAAAATAATGTTTCTATAAACATCATAAAGGCGTTACTTTTTTTAGTATCGCCTTTTTTTATACCTTATCGTTAAAAAATAATTTAGTTTGAGATTTATTGTTACAGAATTAACTAAAAAATCATGAACTTTGGATACAAATACTACAACAACAAAATAGCAACACAATGCCAAAAGACAACTCCATAAAATCAGTTTTAATAATAGGTTCAGGTCCAATCGTGATTGGTCAAGCTTGCGAATTTGATTATGCAGGTTCACAATCAGCACGTTCCATTCGTGAAGAAGGGATTGAAGTTATCTTGATTAACTCGAATCCAGCAACGATTATGACCGACCCATCAATGGCCGATCATATTTATTTGAAACCATTGACCACCAAATCCATTATTGAAATCTTGAAAGCGCATCCTCAAATCGATGCTGTTTTGCCAACAATGGGAGGGCAAACCGCTTTGAATTTGTGTCTGGAAGCGGAAGAAAAAGGGATTTGGCAAGATTTTGGAGTGAAATTGATAGGTGTCGATGTAAACGCCATCAACATTACCGAAGACAGAGAACAATTTAAACAATTGTTGAAAAAAATCAATGTTCCTTCTGCACCTGCCGAAATATGTACCTCTTACCTTCGTGGTAAAGAGATCGCACAGGAATTTGGTTTTCCATTGGTTATCCGTCCATCGTTTACTTTAGGTGGAACCGGAGCGGCCATTGTATACAAAAAAGAAGATTTTGATGAACTGTTGACTCGTGGGTTAGAAGCTTCGCCAATACACGAAGTCTTGATTGACAAGGCTTTGATGGGTTGGAAAGAATACGAATTGGAATTGTTGAGAGATAAAAACGACAATGTTGTTATCATCTGTTCTATCGAAAATATGGATCCAATGGGAATTCATACCGGAGATTCCATTACGGTAGCTCCAGCAATGACTTTGTCTGACACGACTTTCCAGAAAATGCGTGATTATGCTATTTTAATGATGCGTTCTATCGGAAATTTTGCAGGAGGTTGTAACGTACAATTCGCCGTTTCGCCTGACGATAAAGAAGATATCGTGGCGATTGAAATCAATCCTCGTGTGTCACGTTCCTCAGCTTTGGCATCAAAAGCAACGGGTTATCCTATTGCTAAAATTGCTTCGAAACTGGCTTTGGGATATAACTTAGATGAATTGCAAAATCAAATTACCAAATCGACTTCGGCTCTTTTCGAACCGACTTTGGATTATGTAATTGTAAAAATACCACGTTGGAACTTCGACAAATTCGAAGGAGCCGACAGAACTTTGGGACTTCAAATGAAATCCGTTGGTGAAGTAATGGGAATTGGACGTTCCTTCCAAGAAGCCTTGCACAAAGCAACTCAGTCTTTGGAAATCAAAAGAAATGGACTGGGAGCTGACGGAAAAGGATATAAAAACTACGAGCAAATTATTGAGAAACTGACTTTTGCGAGTTGGGATCGTGTTTTCGTAATTTATGACGCTATCGCTTTGGGAATTCCACTTTCGAGAATTCACGAAATCACCAAAATTGATATGTGGTTTTTGAAACAATACGAGGAATTATATACTTTAGAAAAAGAAATCTCCAATTTCAGACTAGAAGATTTACCAAGGGAATTGCTTCTCGAAGCCAAACAAAAAGGTTTTGCCGACAGACAAATTGCGCATATGTTGGGTTGTATGGAAAGTCAGATTCACTCTTTGCGAATGTCAATGAACATCAATCGTGTGTTCAAATTAGTGGATACTTGTGCAGCAGAATTTAAAGCTTTAACTCCTTATTATTACTCGACTTTTGAAGCTGAAATCGAAAAAGCAAACGGAGAACGCTACGTTCACAACGAAAGTATCGTAACCGATAAAAAGAAAATTATTGTTTTGGGTTCAGGACCCAACCGAATTGGGCAAGGAATAGAATTTGATTATTCTTGTGTTCACGGGGTTTTGGCTGCCAAAGAATGTGGTTACGAAACCATCATGATTAACTGTAATCCCGAAACGGTTTCGACTGATTTTGATACTGCCGATAAATTGTATTTCGAACCCGTATTTTGGGAACATATTTATGATATTATCCAACACGAAAAACCGGAAGGTGTCATCGTGCAATTGGGTGGACAAACGGCTTTGAAAATTGCTGAAAAGTTGGCCAAATACGGAATAAGAATCATAGGAACCAGTTTCGACGCTTTGGATTTAGCCGAAGACAGAGGACGTTTCTCGGAACTTTTAAGAGAATTAAAAATTCCTTTTCCACAGTTTGGAATTGCCGAAACCGCTGACGAAGCTTCTGCTTTGGCAGATACTTTAGATTTTCCATTATTGATTCGTCCTTCTTATGTTTTGGGTGGTCAGGGAATGAAAATCGTCATCAACAAACAAGAATTAGAGGAACACGTTATCAATTTATTGAAAACGATTCCAGGAAATAAATTGCTTTTGGATCATTACTTGGATGGAGCCATCGAAGCCGAAGCCGACGCTATTTGCGATGGTGAAAACGTGTACATCATTGGAATAATGGAACACATTGAGCCTTGCGGCGTGCATTCAGGAGATAGTAATGCGACTTTGCCACCATTTAATTTAGGTGAATTTGTGATGACACAGATTAAAGACCATACCAAGAAAATCGCCTTGGCTTTGCAAACCGTTGGTTTAATCAACATTCAGTTTGCGATAAAAGACGATATCGTTTATATCATCGAAGCCAATCCCAGAGCGTCTCGAACTGTACCTTTTATTGCTAAAGCCTATAACGAGCCTTATGTAAATTATGCCACAAAAGTAATGCTTGGTGAAAATAAAGTAACGGATTTCAAATTTAATCCGCAGTTAAAAGGTTTCGCAATCAAGCAACCGGTTTTCTCTTTTAGCAAGTTTCATAATGTGAACAAAGCGTTGGGACCAGAAATGAAATCGACCGGAGAAAGCATCTTGTTTATTGACGACTTGAAAGACGACCAATTCTATGAATTGTACTCTAGAAGAAAAATGTATTTGAGCAAATAAGCTTAGTTTTTAGCTATTGAAAAAGCCCCGATTGGGGCTTTTTTTGTATGTCTAAGGTTTTACTCTAACTATTTTATTGTCCTTGATAATAACCAATTCGCTATTTGTTTTCTTTTTGAACTCGATTAATTTTTCGTAAACCTGAGTCATTCCATCAATAATTTTTTGTTGGTTCGGAGTTCTTTTATATTCTTTCATTCCAATTTTTTTTAAAGTTTTCAAATTTAGTGTTACTTAAAATTTTCATTTCAGTTTCAAAAGATTTTTCCGCAATTAATTCTGGTGCTCCAAATGAATTATCAAAAATAAGAACTTCATCGGCAATTTCAAGATAAATTTCAAAAAGATTTTTAATTCCATTGATATATATATCTACGTTTTATGACTTCGGTTTCAATATTGTGTCCACCTTCAATAACGCGAGTTTTGACTCTTTCGATTGCTAAATCTACGGTTTCTAGCCAAAAAAATAAAAGAGTTACGTTATAATTTTCCTTTTTGGCTTTGATAATTTTTGATTTATAACTTTTGGTTGCCAAAGTAGTTTCAAAAGCAAAGTTTTGATTCGTTTCCAGAAGTTCATTAATTCGGTTAAGCATTATTCTTCCAGCTTCAAAAGACACTTTTTCAGGTTGAAAAGGGGATAATCCTTTGGCAATTTCATCCGCATTTACAAATTCTTTACAATTTAAAATTTCAGGTAAAATAGTAAAAGAAGCAGTTGTTTTTCCTGCTCCGTTACAACCTGCAATCACGTAAAGATTTTTGTCCATCTCTACAAAGATAAATGATTTTAGTTTTGATTAATCAATCTTTAATTAATTTTGAAATGAAATCGACAGGAGAAAGCATCTTGTTTATTGACGATTTGAAAGACGACCAATTCTATGAATTGTATTCCCGAAGAAAAATGTATTTGAGCAAGTAAGCTTAGTTTTAGATATTGAAAAAGCCCCGTTTGGGGTTTTTTTTTGTTAAATATAAAAATGGCGAGTAGCCATAAGTACTTTTTTAATGGTATGAGATTTTATTTAATTTTAGTTTTAACGTTATTGTATATGAGCTGTGGCGTGTCTAGTCGCAGACCTTTTATGATAAAAACCAGCTTTGGGAAATCCGCAGGATTTTCCAAGTGTGGACTGACCAAGCCATAGCTTATATACGGTGTTGCCCACAGTATTTTATTCCGTTATTAATTTATCTATTTCAGATTTTAAATGATTAACGAAAATATATTTATTAGTTTCTAATCTGCCATCATATCTTAATTTTCCGTTTTTTAAAATTAATAAATGCGGATAAGCATAAATGCCTAAATTCTCAACTTCCTTTAAAGATGTTGCATATAATGTCGGAAATTTATAATTCAGTTCATCCACTAATTTCACGACTTCGCTAAATTCATCCCGTTTTAAAGGAACGTTTATAGAATAAAATTCAACATTTGGATTGTCCTTAAATTCTAAATAGTATTTTTCTAAATCAGGAAACTTTTTGAAACAAATTCCGCAAGATGTTGTCCAAAAATCAAGAATAATAATCTTTGATTTATCTAGCTCGACTCTTTCTTTATTCTTGTTTATTAATGATATTCCATCAAACGCTTCATTCTTATGAGCTCCAATATTATTTTGTAAAACGAATAAATTTGGAAATAAAATTAGTCCAACAAACACAAATAAAAAAAATGAAAATATTAGTATTAATATAGATTTTCGATTAGAAATCAACCAACCTAAATAAACGCTAATGGGTATAAAAATCAAGTAGATTAATGAGCTTGAAAAACCAGAAAAAAATGAAGTTATAAAGAAAATTAGAAAAATTGGAAGTGTGATTATCAATCCTAATTTCAAATGTTCTTTATTTTCAAATTTGTTAAATAAAAGCAATGATAAAATCAAAATTGAAGGTAATGTCAATGAAATCATCAATTTATGATTTCCCCCAAAAACCCCACCAAAAATAAGGTAGATTATTATCGGTGCGAGTGCAAATAATATTTTAGTTAGAATTTTTTTCATATTGTGGGCAACTAGCTTATATGTATGACAAAACCATACAAAACCACCCGATTTTTGGTATATAGTTCTGACAAACGTCAGTGTTAATTTTATTTTCAAATATAGCTAAATTCCTTGATTTCTTTATGTTTACAATGTGTTTTCTTTAGAAACCATTCAAACTTACCATAATAAAGTCCCAATCTAGGGACTTTATAACAATTATAATCTGAAACTATTTTTTCTTTAATTTAGCCTTGAAAAAATCAATGGTTCGTGTCCAAGACAGAGTTGCGGATTTTTCGTCGTAGCGTGGAGTTGTATTGTTGTGAAAACCGTGATTGACGCCCTCATAGAAATAAGCGGTATGTTCCACTTTATTTCTCTTGAGGATGGTTTCAAAAGCAGGCCAACCTTCGTTTACTCTGGTGTCTAAACTGGCATACTGTAATAATAGCGGTGTAGTTATCTTTTCGGCATCTTCAGCAGTGGGTTGCCCTCCGTAATAGGGAACGGCCGCTGGTAAAGTTGGGATTTTTACCGCCATCATATTGGCAATCCAACCACCAAAACAAAATCCTACCACGCCAACATAGCCATTGCAATCTTTGTGTGATTTCAGGTATTCGTAGGCAGCAATAAAGTCTTCCAGCATTTCTTCGCGAGTCCGTTTTTTTTGTAATTCTCTTCCCGCATCATCATTTCCCGGATAACCGCCCAATGGCGACAAGGCATCTGGAGCCAAAGTAATAAACCCTTCTATAGCCGCTCTTCTTCCCACATCTTCAATATAAGGATTGAGTCCGCGATTTTCGTGAACGACAATGATTCCGGGCAGTTTTTTCTTGGTTCCTGTGGGTTGGGATAAAAGTCCTTTGATATTTCCTCCGCCTTTTGGGGAATTGTAGATTATGAATTCAGATTTCAACCTTGGATCATCAGCTTTTACAGTAATCGAATCGACATAATTCGGTGTCATAAAACTAAGTAACGAGGGCAACGTCAGACTTCCTACCGCAAATAGAGATAGTTTTTCTACAAATTGCCTTCTTTCGATTTTGTTATGTGCATAGTCATCATATAAATCGAATACTTCCTGACTGATGTCATTTTTGGTTATTTTTTTCATAATGCATGTTTTGGAGGAACCAATTTAGAAAATAAAATGATTGTCACAACATTATTTCCGACTTCGCTTAAAGAATATAAATCTTTTTTTTGGTACTTCTTTAAGCAATATTCTCCAATCCACCCGGAAAAGGTCTGTATGCATAATATTGCAATACTTCTTCGATAGCCATTTTCAAAGCTTCGTTAATAGGAAGTATTGTTGTTGCCAGTTTGTAATCAATTTGTGCCAATTGCATATAATAATCGGTAAAAATGGGCACATAAAGTCCTTTGCTAATGGCTTCTTCGGTGTTATTGAAGTTTTCTAGTTGGTCTTCTTTTATGATTTTGCAGGTTGCCAATCGCAAATCACCATATTTATCTCTGTTGGCAGCATAGCCAAAAAGTCGGCAAATTAATCCGCGATAGCGATAGTTGCTACAGCTTCCGTTGTATTCTTCTATCAGCGCCAGAGGTCGGTAGATGTGACAAGTAGAAATGGAGGAATTGTCTAATTCTAATAAAACTTCTTCGGCCTGACCATTCAAAAATAAATGCAATGCCCAAGGTAAAAATTCTAAAGGAGAAGCGTCAATTTCTGGTTTAGAACAGCATTTGCCACAGCCTGTGAGACAATGCAAACTAGTTTCGGATTTAAAAACAGAAATTTCTTTTTCAAGACCTAAAAATAATTCTTCTACCAGCCGAACTTTTTGTTCAATCGCCATTTTTTTTGGTAAGGTAGTCGATTAAAAATGGCTTTGACTATAATAAAGTTTTATCTGTGTAATTTACGTGATTTTATTTTGTTTGAAGTATTTGAATATTCCAAAAGCGGAAACAATAGTCCAGCATCCCTCCAAGATTATAAAAGGCAAATACTTCATTAATATAGAAGCAAGACAGGCTAATCCTGCTCCTAAAAAATTCATTTGCAAATAAACCAAATTGTCTTTTCCTATTTTGTCAGTCAAATTCAGGAAGTAAGCAATCAATAAAATAGTTACTCCAATAAATCCGATTATATCAGTTGTTGTCATTTTTTTTATTTTTTATTCTGTATTTTCAAATGTAATCTTATTTTCTATTGTATTAAATTTTCAAATTTATTTCGTTGAAATAAACATTTGAATTGTCATTATTAGAAACTTTAAATGGATTCAACAAGTGCCTTCAAATTAGCTAGTTTATTCTTATATTTGATGTAAATAATTGAGCCATGTCAAAAATATATTTTTTAAAGTTTAAAATAATTTCTAGAATTATTTTGTTCATTGCGTTGATTTCTTCTTACGCTGTTTCATCCCAAACATTTACCGATAGTAACTTGCCAATTGTTATTATTACTACAGATTTAGACAGCAATAATCAACCGCTACCGATTCTTGATGATCCAAAAATTTTGGCAAGTATGAAGGTAATCAAACATCCTGATGGAAGTAGAAATTATCTCTCGGATGCAAACAACAATGCTTTTTTAAATTACAATGGTAGAATTGGTATTGAGATTAGAGGCTCGTCATCACAGACTTTACCCAAAAAAGGCTACGGTTTGACTACCTTAAAAGCGGATAATACTAGCAATAATAATGTAAGTTTATTAGGGATGCCAAGTGAAAACGATTGGATATTGAATGGATTAGCATTTGATCCTTCACTTATCAGAGATTATTTGTCTTATAATTTGTCCAGGCAAATAGGAGATTATGCAACACGAACCGTTTATTGTGAGCTTGTGATTAACGGAGAGTATAGAGGGTTGTACTTGTTGCAGGAAAAAATAAAAGCAGGTACAGGTCGCGTTAATGTATTAAAAATAGCAGCTGCTGATATTTCTTTGCCAAACGTAACGGGCGGTTATATCACAAAATCTGACAAAACAACTGGTGGCGATCCTATAGCTTGGACAATGAGTTCTTATTCCGGATGGTCTGATTTTATCCACGAATTACCAAAACCCGAGGCTGTTACTACTCAGCAGAATTCCTATATATACAACCAGTTTTTGAATTTAGAAACGACTTCTCATTCTAATAATATTGATTTAATTTCGGGTTACCCATCCGTTATCGATGTTCCGTCATTTGTCGATTTTATGCTTGTCAATGAGTTGGCTTCTAATGCTGATGCATACCAGTATAGTACTTATTTTCACAAAGACAGAGCTGGTAAACTTCGTGCCGGACCTATTTGGGATTTCAATTTAACGTATGGGAATGATTTGTTTCTTTGGGGAATGGATAGAAGTCATTATTCTGTTTGGCAGTTTTCCAATGGGGATAATGAAGGAGCCAAATTCTGGAGAGATTTATTCAATAATCCAATGTATAAATGTTATATGTCCAAAAGATGGAACGAACTTACGCAAACTGGGCAACCTTTGAATTATGAAAGTATTTTACAATTTATTGACCAAACGGTGACTTTAATTAGTGAAGCGAAAGTTCGAGAAGAGCAAAAATGGGCCACCGATGTTTATCCTGCGGTTCATTTTCCCGCCAATGAAATCAGTAATTTAAAAACATGGTTGTCGAATAGAATTTCTTGGATGACCAGTAATTTGGGTTCTTTTTCAGGATGTAATGCTGTTTCCATTCCACAACTTGTTATCAATAAAATAAATTATAATCCCCAAGGAGCAACATCTACTGAAAGCGATAGTCTAGAATTTGTCGAAATTAAAAACACAAGTAATACTGAGGTAAGTCTAACAGGAATTTATTTTAAGGAATTAGGATTTAGTTATCAGTTTCCGGCTAATTCATCGGTTCAGGCTGGACAAAGTATTTATTTGGCCAGTAATTCAGTTGCTTTTCAAACTAAATACGGAATTGCTCCTTTTGGGCAATTTACCAGAAATTTATCCAACAGTTCTCAAAAAATTGTATTGGCCGATGGTTTTGGAAATACAATTGATTCTGTAGAATATTTTGACGCATTGCCATGGCCAATTGCTGCTGATGGAACTGGAAGCTATTTGCAATTGATAAGTACTGAGATGGATAATAATCTGGCTTCAAGTTGGACTGTATCTAATAATAACTTAGCAACAACTTCGTTTGACGAAACGACTACAATAGCTATTTATCCAAATCCAGTAACCCAATTTTTAAACATTCATGCTTCAAAACCAATGAATCGCATTAAAATTTTCGATGTTTCTGGCAAATTAATTTATGATTTAAAACAAAAATCAGAAACAATAAATACAGATTGGAGTCATTATTCGAATGGGGTTTATTTTATTTCGATTTATGATGACAATGGATTTATTGTAAAAAAAGTGATTAAGCAATAGTTTTTGATAAATTGTATCTAAATTTAAATTGTATTTTTTATTCAGATATATAAAATATTTTTATACATTTGTTTAATAAATATTTAAAAATGATGAACAACTCATATAATGTCAAGACTGTTTTTAGTATTAAAGATCTTGAAAACTTATCAGGAATAAAAGCACATACTATTCGAATTTGGGAAAAAAGATATAATGTTCTTCAGCCAATGCGCTCTGACACAAACATAAGAAATTATGATTTGCAGAGTTTGCAAAAATTACTAAATGTTGTTTTGTTGAATGATTATGGCTACAAAATATCAAGGATAGCGGAGCATTCATCCGAAAAAATTGAGCTTCTTGTAAGGGAAATTATTTCTGAAAAAAGCACAAAAAACCACGCCATAAATGCTTTTAAAATGGCTATGATTAATTTTGATCAGGCTTTGTTTTTTAACACCTACAATAGTTTGCTTTCTGAAAAAAGCTTTCGTGATGTTTTTTATGAAGTTGTAATTCCTTTGATGCAAGAAATTGGTTTGTTATGGCAAGCGGGAACGATTACGCCTGCACAAGAGCATTTTATAACTTTTTTGATCAAGCAAAAACTACTCTTAAATACAGAAAAACTTCAAATTCTTGAACCCACAAAAAACGATAAAGTATTTGTTCTTTACCTTCCTGAAAACGAAATTCACGAACTTGGTTTAATGTATTTGAATTATGAGATTTTATTAAACGGGTACAAAACAATTTATCTTGGCGAAAGTGTGCCTGTAGAAAGTTTGAAGGATATGAAAAAATATTTCGACAATATTGTTTATATATCTTATTTGACTGTTGAGCCAACAAGAGATGCGTTAAACAACTATATAGAAGAAATTACCACTAAAATAATTGATGAAAATTCACGGGTTTGCTTCCTTGGTAGAATGGTAGAATTTATTGATACAAACAACATTTCAGACAAAATTTCAGTTTATAATTCTATTTCTGATTTAGTTCAAGAATTATAATTTATTGTTAACAGTGTTATTTTTGTTTAATTTATTTATACATTTGCTAAACAAATGAAAAAAACAATTACAATTATCGGTTCTGGATTTTCGTCTTTAGCAGCTTCCTGTTATTTGGCGAAAGAGGGTTATGATGTTACGATTCTCGAAAAAAATGCTACAGTAGGAGGTAGAGCTAGGCAATTTATAAAAGATGGATTTACTTTCGATATAGGTCCAACTTGGTATTGGATGCCCGATGTTTTCGAAAAATTTTTTGCTGACTTCGGCAAGAAACCATCGGATTATTACCATCTTGACAAATTAAATCCTGCCTATGTCGTGTATTTCGATGAGTTAGATGCTATACAAATTCCGGATAATCTAAAAGATATATTCGATATTTTTGAAATTCAGGAAAAAGGAAGCTCCAAACATTTAGAATCTTTTTTGGATAATGCCAAGCATAATTATGATGTGGCTATCAAAGATTTAGTTTATCGGCCGGGTATTTCGATTACGGAATTAATTACGCCTGTAACAATAAAAAAAGCCAATCAATTTTTTAGTACAATTAGAACTGCTGTTCGAAAAAATATTAAAAATAATCGTTTGCAGCAAATAATGGAATTTCCGGTCTTGTTTCTAGGAGCAAAACCCTCGAATACGCCTTCTTTTTATAGTTTTATGAATTATGCAGACTTTGGTTTAGGAACTTGGCATCCCAAAGGCGGAATGTACGAAGTGGTAAAAGCAATGACCCTTCTAGCTACAGAATTGGGTGTAAAAATTAAAACAAATCAGAACGTAGGGAAAATAAATGTCGACAAAGGTGTAGTGAAAAGTGTAGTTTCAAATGGAGAAATAATACATTCCGATGTGGTTTTAAGCGGAGCAGATTACCATCATACCGAAACTTTATTAGATGAAAAATACCGAGGCTATTCTGAAAAGTATTGGGATTCAAAAATATTTGCGCCCTCTTCCCTTTTGTTTTATATTGCTTTTGATAAAAAAATAAAAAATGTTTCACATCATACTTTGTTTTTTGATACCGAGTTTGATGTTCACGCAAAAGACATTTATGATGATCCTAAATGGCCTGAAAAACCACTATTTTATGCTAGTTTTCCAAGTAAAACAGATGATAGTGTTGCTCCAGAGGGAAAAGAAGCCGGTATATTCCTAATTCCAATTGCGCCAGGAATTGAAGATACTCCTGAAATAAGAGAAAAATATTTCAAAAGTATTATGGGAAGATTTGAAACTTTGACAAATCAAAAAGTATTAGATAGTATTATTTTTAAAGAAAGTTTTTGTGTGAAGGATTTTATTAATGATTACAATTCATACAAAGGGAACGCTTATGGATTGGCTAACATTCTAACTCAAACTGCTTTTTTGCGACCAAAGATTATTAGTAAAAAGGTAAAAAATTTATTTTTCACCGGACAATTGACTGTTCCTGGTCCAGGTGTCCCACCATCAATAATTTCTGGAAAAATAGTTTCCGACTTGATCCAAAAAAGTTTTGATAAAACGAGTGTATAAGAGGTTGGTTTTTATGATTTTGAATATAAAGTTAATTTTTGAACTTAGTTTGCCTAACAGAAATCCTTTTGTGCAACAATAATTGTATATATTAAATGAAAAAATTATTTGATGATGTTTCTTTTAAATGTAGCGTCTTAGTGACTAAAAACTATAGCACTTCGTTTTCAATGGCAGTTCACATCTTGGCACCTAGTATTAGAGATGCTATCTATAGTATCTACGGTTTCGTTCGCTTTGCCGATGAAATTGTAGATTCTTTTCATGGTTTCGACAAAGAAACTTTGATAGATGATTTTGAGAAAGATTATTACAAAGCACAAAAATTAGGGGTAAGTTTAAATCCAATCTTAAACTCTTTTCTACAAACGGTAAATAAATATAACATCTCTGATGATATGATACAATCATTTTTGAAGAGCATGAAAATGGATTTAATAAAATCTGATTATCACAGCAAGGAAGAATATGATGAATACATTTATGGTTCCGCCGATGTAGTAGGTCTAATGTGCTTGAAAGTTTTTGTAAACGGTGATATTGAAAAATATGACGAGTTGAAAGATGAGGCGATGCGATTGGGTTCTGCTTTTCAAAAAGTAAATTTTTTACGAGATTTGAAAGACGATAATTTAGTTTTGAATCGAAATTATTTCCCGGGCGTTGATTTAAAGTCCTTTGACGAAAATTCTAAAGCTATGATTATCAAAGAAATTGAAGAAGATTTCAGAGTGGCACTTCAAGGGATTAAAAAATTACCTTTAGAAGCAAAATTTGGAGTTTACACTGCCTACGTATATTATAAAAAATTATTAAAAAAGTTAGAAAATACTCCTTGTGTTGAAATTAGGAATTCAAGAATTAGAATTTCTAACTATACTAAGGGACTCTTATTTGCTAATTCTTTTGTAACTTACAAATTGAAATTAGTTTAACTTTTATACCTTTATAACAACAATTAAACGTTCTCAAAATGATATCTTTTTTAATATTTTTGGCTACCTATTTAATAATGGAATGTGTTACCTGGTGTACTCACAAATATGTGATGCATGGTTTTTTATGGTATTTACACGCAGATCACCACCAACCAAAATACGCTCACATTTTTGAACGAAATGATTTGTTTTTCGTAATTTTTGCTATTCCAAGTATTCTTTTGTTTTATTTTGGAGCCTCTGCAGATTTTGATTACAGGTTTTTCATTGGTTTAGGAATCTTTGCTTATGGTTTGAGTTATTTTATTGTTCACGATATCATAATTCACCAACGTTTAAAATTGTTTAAAAATACAAAAAACAAATACTTAGTGGCTCTTCGAAAAGGCCACAAAGTTCATCACAAACACTTGGGAAAAGAACACGGCGAATGTTTTGGAATGCTTTTCGTACCTTTCAAATATTTCAAAATTTAATATGTCTTTATACCTGATTTTAAATATAGCTTCCTTAATTATACCATTTCTGTATAGTTTCGAAAACAGGATGAAGTATATAAAACGTTGGAAAGCTGTTTTTTCTGCTATAATTATAACTGCAATTTTCTTCATAGTTTGGGATATTATCTTTACCAAAATGGGTGTTTGGAGTTTCAATCCTCGCTATCATTCTGGAATTGAATTTTTTGATTTGCCAATAGAGGAGTGGTTGTTTTTCATCTGCATACCGTACGCCAGTATTTTTATTCATTTTGCTTTTCATTACTTTTTGCCGAAGGTTTCTTTGTCGGATAATACAGTTCGAATTATTTACTGGATTTTAATGCTCCTCCTTTTGCCAACAATTTTTCTTCACTATGATAAATGGTACACGGTGATTAATTATAGCGTTTTGGTTTTGGTATTGACTTATACGGTTTTCAAAGTTCCTCATATTTTGAATACTTTTTTCATCACTTTTCTGATTGTGCTGATTCCATTTTCAATAGTCAACGGAATATTAACTGGAAGTTTTATCGACGAACCTGTTGTTTCCTATAATAATGACGAAAATTTAGGAATTAGATTGGGAACCATACCAATAGAAGATGTTGGTTATGCCTTTTCGATGTTATTGATGAGTTTGGTTTTAATAAAAAAAATAGAAAAAGTAGAGTAATTTACAATCAACACTAAGTTAAAATTTAAACAATAATAATGAAAGTATATTCAAAAGAAACAGTTCAATATGTAAATGCGAGTGTCGAAGAATGTTGGGCTTTCTTTTCGAGTCCAAGGAATTTGCAAAAGATTACACCGGAAAATATGGGTTTTCAAATCACGGATTTTGATAATAAACCAATGTACGCCGGGCAAATTATTCAATACAAAGTGTCGCCTCTTTTTGGTTTGAAATTGCGCTGGATGACGGTAATCACTTACGTGAAAGACAATAGTTATTTTGTCGACGAACAACGTTTTGGCCCTTATGCTTTGTGGCATCACAAACATTTTTTTGAAGCCACTGAAAACGGAACCAAAATGACTGACTTAGTTCATTATGCTTTGCCGTTGGGTTTCTTGGGTCGCATAATGAATACATTGGTGGTGAAAAATAAATTAAAAGAAATTTTCGATTTTAGAGTGGTAAAAGTCGACGAAATTTTCAATTCTAAATAATGAGTAAACAAGAAATATCCCTTTTTTGGTTTCGTAGAGATTTGCGTTTAGAAGACAATGTTGGTTTGTTTCACGCTTTAGATTCTAAATATCCCGTCATTCCTTTGTTTATTTTCGATGAAGCTATTTTAGATAGTTTACCAAAAAATGACGCTAGAGTTGGTTTTATTCACGATTCACTTTCTAAAATTGATGTAAAACTTCGGGAGTTAGGAAGTTCACTTTTGGTCAAAAAAGGAAAAACTCAGGAAGTTTGGCAACAGCTTATTCAAGAATTTGATGTCAAAGAAGTTTTCTTTAACAAAGATTACGAACCTTATGCTATCAAAAGGGATTTGGCTATTTGTGAATTATTAGAAAATAATAAAACAAGTTGCTTTTCATTCAAAGATCAAGTCATTTTCGAGGAAAAAGAAATCACAAAAGCCGACGGTTTGCCTTATACCGTTTACACGCCGTATAAAAATAAATGGTTAGAAAAATACAAAACAATGGCTCCGGTTCAGGAATTTGATGCCACGGATAAATTTTCTAATTTCCATAAAAACAATTTTACTTTTCCAACATTGGAACAAATAGGATTCGTAGAAAGTCCTATAAAAGTAATTCCTCATAATCTAAAAAATGTTTCGAATTACCACGAAACTCGTGATTTTCCGGCTTTGGATAGCACGTCACATCTTTCGCCACATTTGCGTTTTGGAACTGTCAGCATCCGGAAATTAGTGAATTGGGCTGTTCGTAAAAATGATGTTTTTTTGAGTGAATTGATTTGGAGAGAATTTTTTATGCAAATTTTATTCAGTTTTCCAAAAGTCGTTACCCACAATTTCAAATCGGCTTATGACGGAATTAAATGGCGGAATAATGAAGAGGATTTCAAGCGTTGGTGTTCTGGAACCACAGGTTATCCAATGGTTGACGCTGGAATGCGTGAATTGAACGAAACCGGTTATATGCACAACCGAGTTCGAATGGTCGTGGCAAGTTTTCTTTGCAAGCATTTATTAATCAATTGGCAGTGGGGCGAAGCTTATTTTGCCCAAAAGTTGTTGGATTTTGAATTATCTGCCAATGTCGGAAACTGGCAATGGGCAGCAGGGACAGGTTGCGACGCCGCTCCTTATTTCCGGGTTTTTAATCCCGAAATCCAACTCCAGAAATTCGACGAAAAAGGAACCTACATCCGAAAATGGATTCCCGAATTCGATTTAGGATATGCAGCTCCAATGGTTGATCACGCTTTTGCCAGAGATAGAGCGATTGCTGCTTACAAAGAGGGAATTCTGAAGTGATTTTTTTAAACCATTAAGAAAATTTAGAAAAATTAAGTTGTTTATTTCTTAATGAACCTTAACTACCTAAATGGTTTTTTCTTTTTTAAGTTAAAAACGAATATCTTTTAGAATTAGTTGATTAATTTATTCAACATACCTTGAAAAATAAATCCGTGAAAGGGTAAAACGGAGTACCAATAGAGGTGTCCCAAAAAACCGTCTGGTTTAAATGTCGCTGATTGGTACAAAGTGTTGTTGATAATTTTGAATTCGAGCCAGGCTTCTCCGGGCAATTTCATCTCGGCATATAAAACTAATTTCCCCTCTTGTTTGTTAGCATACAACACCCGCCAAAAATCTAATGCATCTCCTGCGTGGATATCGTGCTTGTTGGTTCTGCCTCTTCTGGAACCAACACCACCAAATAATTGATCGATGAAACCGCGTAAATTCCACAGCCAATCACCATAATACCAGCCTGTTTCTCCGCCAATAGACCAAATTCTATCGATAGTGAAATCTCGGTTTTCTATTTCTTTTTTTCGTCTGTCGATGTAACAATCTTTCTTCGGAACTTTCAAAAATTTGGATATATTGCTCTTAAATCTTCCGCTTACCAATGAATCTTTCCAACTCGAAGCCACCTTATCTTCATCGACTTTTATGAGGGCTCTTGATAAAGCTTGTTCATAAGTCATAGGTTTTACACCCAACAAATCATTTATTTTGTTGTCTCTACAAACCACTTCCACTTTCATACTACTGACCAATGCTGAGGCTAATTTATATGAAGTTGAAGTCACGAAATACAACCAATAGGAGGATAACTTTGGTGTCATTATGGGAACGGTATAAATCCACCTTTTTAATTTTTTTGCTTTGGCAAAACCCAAAAGCATTTCTTTATAGGTTAGAATATCTGGGCCTCCAATATCGAAACTCTTGTCGTAAGTAACAGGATTTAATAGTGATTTGGATAAAAATTCCAATACATCTGGAATGGCAATGGGCTGACATTTGGTATTGAGCCATTTTGGAGTAATCATCACCGGCAGTTTATTGATCAAATCCCGAATTATTTCGAAAGAAGCGCTCCCGGAACCCACGATGATTCCTGCTCTTAGCGTTGTCATAGCAAATTTTCCACTATTCAGGACATCTTCCACTTTTTTTCGGGAGGCCAAATGTTTGGAAAGTGATTTGTCATTGACGATACCACTCAAATAAATGACTTGTTTCGCGTTTGTTCTATCAATACTATACACAAAATTTTCTGCCGAAATTCTTTCTAATTCATCATAATTATTGTCTGAACCTGACATAGAATGAATCAAATAATAGCCTGCGTCTATATCAGTTGGAATCTTGTTCAATGTTTCTATTTCTAGAAAATCGACTTCAATAGCAGTAACGTTTTTCCGAAATTCTTCGGGGCAATAAAATCTATTTTTGTCTCTTACGCAACAAATGATTTCGTGACCTTGAGCTACTAAAATGGGTAATAGTCGCTTGCCAATGTATCCTGTTGCACCAGTTAAGAGAATTTTCATTTGTTGGTATTTAACTAGTTAAAGTTAACTCAATTTATTGGAAACTAAACTAATAAACTCTTTTCTGGTTTTGTTTTTTTCGAAAGCACCAGTAAATGATGAAGTTGTTGTAACTGAATTTTGTTTCTGAATGCCGCGCATACACATACACATATGTTGCGCTTCAATCACAACCGCAACTCCTAATGGATTTAAAGCATCTTGAATGCAATTTTTTATTTCATCAGTCAGTCTTTCTTGCACTTGCATTCTTCTTGAAAAAGCATCCACAACTCTTGGAATTTTACTCAACCCGACAATTTTTCCGTCAGGAATGTAAGCAATATGCGCTTTTCCAAAGAATGGTAACATATGGTGTTCACACATAGAGTAAACTTCAATATCTTTTACAACAATCATTTGCTTGTGGTCTTCAGTAAATAGAGCTGATTTTAAAATTTCAAGTGGATCCAAACCATATCCATGAGTTAAATATTGCATGGCTTTTGCTGCTCTTTCAGGAGTTTTTTCGAGTCCTTCTCTGTAGATATTTTCACCTAAGTTTTCAATTATAGATCGGTAGTTATCGGCTAATATTGCGGTTGTTTCAGTATTGTATTTTTCAATTTTTTCGTATCCTTTTGTTTGTTTGGCTATCATTTTCTTTTATTTAAGTAGAAATAAATTTATTTTAGTTTTCTTTTTATATTTTGAAAGTCACAATACCGTAATCCATTTCAAAAACTTGTCCTGAGATTGATTTAGCATTTTCAGAAATAAGATAATTGGCCATACTCGCCACTTCTTCTGGTTTTAAGTAGTTTTTCATTGGATGGCGTTCCATCATATTTTCTTTCATTCGATCGTTTCGTAAAATTCCTGCCGCAAGCGAAGTTCCGGTAATAGTAGGAGCAATGGCATTGATTCGAACCACTGAGGCTAACTCGGCTCCCAATGATTTTACCAAACCTTCGATTCCCGCTTTTGCTGTTGCAATGCTGGCGTGAAAAGGCATTCCCAATTTTGCCGCTACAGTGCTGAACAAAACGATAGATGGATTTGTCCCTTTTCTCAAAACAGGCAAATATTTTTGAATAGTTTTTACCGCACCAATCACATTGATTTCAAAATCATTTCTAAAATCTTCGATGCTCAAACTACCAATGGGTTTCAAATTAATTGATCCTGGACAATAAATCAGAACGTCAACATTTTCGATTTCTGGAAGAGTGTCTTTTAACACATTTACGGTATAATGTTTTAGGTTTGGATGCGAAACATCAGGAGTATTTCGGCTTATGTTATGGACGATGTTGGTTTCTAATTGTTGCAACAAAATGGCGCTTCCAATTCCTTTGCTGCCACCAATGATTACTATATTCTTCATATTCTATCTCTTAGAAATTTTATTGTTGTTGATTTGTCTTTGTCTGCTGCATTTGAATCTGCCTTCCTGAAAATTCCTTAGCTTTTCGTGTTTTGTTTTGCGCCCTTGAACTCTTTCACGCCACATTTTGAAACTCGAAGGTTTCATTTCTATTCGCATAAGGTCGATGACTTCTTGCTCTTTTAATCCAAATTGCATTAAAATGGCATCGAAAGTAGTTCGGTCTTCCCAAGCCATTTCTATGATTCGGTCTTTTTCAATGTCGGAGAGTTCTTTTTTCAATCTTGGTATTTTTTAAATTCATTCACTACAATTTTTGCTTTCAAATCGAACATCAAATTGTATAATCCAAAGAAAGTTCGGTTCATATAAATAAAATGTTTCGAACCGCGATTCCCGTTCATTTTTCTAAGATTCGTATCTTTTGAAAAGCGTTCGCCTAATTTGGCTATATTTTGAAAAAATTCTTCATCCGAAAAATCGAAAGTTTCTGATTGAAATGGCTTTGTAAACAGCGATAATAAATCGTAAAACATTTGCGAGAAATATTCGATTTCTTCTAAGGAATCATCGGCTCTAAGAATTTCCAATTCGAATAATATTTCTTCAAAAAGCATTTTATTATCGATCACTTTCTTGTTGACTAACTCAAAATAAGGAACGTAAAATTCTTTTGGAATTTGTTTCATACAGCCAAAATCAAGTGCTACCAATTGATTTTCTGCATTTATCAAGAAATTTCCAGGATGCGGATCGGCATGAACTTTTCTTAAAATATGAATTTGATACATATAAAAATCCCAAAGTGCCTGACCAATTTTGTCAGCGACTTCTTGATTGCTGTTTTTGAATTCCGATAAATGTACGCCCGACATCCAGTCCATCGTGATGATTTTCTCAGAGGAATATTCAGGATAATACTCCGGGAATACGAGATTCTCGATTTTTTGGCAGGCTTCAACCACTTCTTGACTTTGTTTAAGTTCCAATAAATAGTTGGTTTCCTCAGTCAATTTGTCTTCCACTTCCTTAAAATATTTATCAGAATCTTTTCCTTGAAGATTAAACATTCGGATTGCTATGGGTTTTACTAAAGCCAAATCAGAGGAAATACTATTGGCAACGCCCGGATATTGTATTTTTACAGCTAATTTTTTGTTGTCTTTCACGGCCAAATGCACTTGACCAATACTGGCTGCATTTACAGAAAAGGCATCAAATTCATCAAAAATCTCATAAGGTGATTTGCCAAAATTTGCTTTGAACGTTTTCAAAACCAACGGAGCCGAAAGTGGCGGAACTGAGAACTGCGACAAAGAGAATTTCTCAACATACGCTTGTGGCAAAAAGCTTTTGTCCATACTCAACATTTGAGCTACTTTGAGCGCACTTCCTTTCAGGCTTTTCAAACCGTCATAAATGTCTTCGGCGTTGTCTTCATTAAGTTTGTCACGGTTTAAATCGCTATTCACCATTTTTTCACCGTAATATTTTAGGTAATTGACACCCACTTTGGCACCAGTTTGAACCAGTTTTGTGGCTCTTTGAATTTTTGAAGTAGGGATATAGTCTATTGTTTTCATTAGTTGTGTTGCATTTTTTCTTTAAAAAGAAATTTTCCAAAATCGATTACACTTTCTATTGGTGTAATATTCATCAATTCAAAACCCGCTTTCACAGATTTTTCAATAAAAATATCTGTTTTTTCAAAAGCTGCTGATTCGTCCTCAAGCCAAAATTTCAATATCATAAGAAACTGAATCCAAGCTGATTCCTTAATCGCCTTTTCTTGAATATTTTGAAATTTTTCGTATTGAATTCTCACATCGTCAGTGATAATTTCAGAAACATAGTTTTTGAACTCGGTTCTGAAGCTCGAAAGTTGCATCAGGTTTTTTAGTTGGTTCTGATGCTCTTTTAGTGTCAAGAGAACATAACTTCTGTTTGCTGACATCATTTCAAAAAGGGTGAAGTAGAAACTCAGCATCTTGTCCTTCATATCATAATTTTCGTAAGCAGGATCCTTCTGTATCAAGTCTATCGTTTTTTCGATAAATATTTTATAAATTTCTTTCTCTACACTTTCCAAAGTGCCAAAAAAGGAATAGAACAACGTCTCATCAAAACCATTTTCTTTTGCAAATTGATAAACTGATTTTGGTCTATCTGATTTTTCAAGTCTATAATTCATATACATAGAAACAATTTTGTCTCTAGTTATGGTTGTTTTTTTAGTTGCCATCTTTTTGTTGTTTTAAATTATGGTGTAAATGTAGTGATTGTTTAACATAAAACAATATAAGTTAAACAAAAATAAATGTTAATGTTTGATTGTTTCATTATAATGCTTAAATTTGCAATATGAAAAAGAACGTATTAATTACTGGAGGTACAGGTTTTATTGGAAAATACTTAACCCGTTTGTTGATTTTAAATAATTTCTCTGTTTCAATTTTTAGCCGAAGTGTCAAACAGAATGCGGATGATATTTCCTATTTTCGCTGGGATATTGCGAATCATTTTATAGAAGAAGAAGCGATTTTGAAAGCAGATTATATCATTCATCTGGCTGGCGAAGGGATTGCTGACCAAAGATGGACGGCCAAAAGAAAAGAGGAAATTGTGCAAAGCAGGGAAAAATCCATTCAGTTGATATATGACGTTTTGAAAAAACACAATAAAAAATTGGATGCTTTTGTTTCTGCTTCAGGAGTCGGGATTTATGGAGCTGTCAATGGTTCCGAGATTTGTACCGAAAACACTTTGGCAGTCAACGATTTTTTAGGTTCAACTTGTCAAAAATGGGAAGCTGCTGCCGATACAATTGCGAGTTTGGGAATCCGAACCGTAAAAATAAGAACAGGATTAGTATTGGGGAAAGACGAAGGGTTTTTGAAGAAATTAATACCTATTTTCAAAATGAAATTGGGTTCAGCACTAGGTTCTGGAAAGCAATATATGCCTTGGATTCATATTGATGATTTGTGCTCCATTTATCTTGAAGCTATCAAAAACCCAAAAATGTCAGGTGCTTATAATGCAGCCATCAACGACAATACAAACAACGAAATCTTTTCGAAAACATTGGCTAAAATCTATGGATATTCGCTATGGTTGCCTAATGTTCCTTCGTTTTTGATTCAAATGGCACTGGGCGAAATGGCTTTAATTGTTTTGAAAGGACGACGAGTTTCTTCGGACAAAATTGAAAAAACAGGATTTCAATTTCGATTTAATACCCTCGAATTGGCTCTTGAGGATTGTATTGTGAAATGATTTTATTGAACCCAAAAGGCTGTTTGAATAGTGACTGTCTCCGCCACTTTCATACTCAATATTTCAGGAATTTTGATGTTGAAATCTTTTGTATTCACTTTGAAATTTGAAACCATTTCAAGTTTATTAACTACTTTTTTTAGGGTAATAGTAGTGTTGATTTTTTTGGTTTTACCGTGTATTTTTAATTCTCCTTTTAGTTTGAATTCTTTAGGAGAATCGTCAATGATATTCAAGTTGAAACCTTCAATGGTTCCTTTAAAAGTAGCTAGAGGAAAATGATCTGTTTCTAAATATTTTTTATTGAAATGTTCTTCCATTAAAGACAATTTAAACCGAAAATCTTTCATTTGAACTTCACTCGATAACGCTCCGCTTTTAATATTCAACACGCAAGAAACAGTTTTGTTTGTTGCCGCAACGTCTTCATATAAAGGAACTGAGGCTTCAAAACTGATGGTTCCTGTAGCTGTAGTCATTTCTTTCTGAGCTAGGGAACAATGGGCTATGAAAATAAGAATGATTAAAATAATTTTTTTCATAAGGTCTATGAATTGAATTATCTAAAGTTAAGGAATTATTCTAACATTATTTTATTACATAGCCTAAATTTTCATAGTGCTTATTTGATTTTGAAAGGCGAATTTTCTTTTGTTACTTCGGTGATAAAGTATTTGGTTTCTCCCCACCAAGGGAATGTTTTGTAGCGTTCGATATAGGATACTTTTACATAATGACCTTCCAAGTTTTTCAAGTCTGAAATGACTTTTTCATCACTGTCTAATACGGAGAAACTAAAAATTTGGGCACCCGAAATTCCTTGGCTTAATTCCCCTTCATAGGTTTTGAAAATCATTCCCTTGTTGCTGAATTTTATCAATTCGCCTGAACGAACACCTTCGCTGTAAGTTGCATTATACAAAAATGTAAAGTATACAACAGCTGATATTAGTACAATTCCAATTGTAATGCCTAAAAATTTTCTCATAATATTGTTAATTTAGTTCTAGATTTTCGTCTTTTCCGGCTCTTGCCAATATGTTGTCTGGGATTGATTTTTGTGTTTTCGCCCCCATTTTTTTTAAATTCTCCACTCTTTTTATCAAGTTACCGCTGCCATCAACTAATTTGTTCATTGCGCCTTGGTATTCTACTTTACTTTCGTCTATTTTCTTGCCCACTTTGATTAAATCGGCTACAAAACCTTCAAATTTATCATACAAAGCACCTGCTTGACGGGCAATTTCAAAAGCATTTTCTTGTTGTTTTTGATTGGTCCACATACTGTCAATCGTGCGCAGGGTTGCCAATAGGGTAGAAGGTGTCACAATCACAATGTTTTTCTCGAATGCTTTATTGTACAAAGTAGTGTCGTCATTCAGTGCCAATGCAAAAGCGGGTTCCATCGGGATGAAAAGTAACACAAAATCTGGACTTTCTATTTGGTATAAATCTTGGTAATTTTTATCACCCAATTGCTCCACATGGCGTTTTATGGAACTGACGTGTTCTTTTAAAAAACCATTTTTCAAGCTGTCGTCTTCCTCGTTGATGTATTTTTCATAAGCGGTCAACGAAACTTTCGAATCGACAATCATCTTTTTACCGTCAGGAAGATTGATGACCACATCAGGAAATACGCGTTGTCCTTCGATGTTTACGTGGGATTGTTGCACAAAATATTCTCTGTCTTTTTCTAATCCTGATTTTTCTAACACACGTTCCAGAATCAACTCGCCCCAATTTCCTTGCATTTTGCTGTCGCCTTTTAGGGCTTTGGTCAGGTTCAGGGTTTCTTTGCTCATTTGCAAATTCATTTCTTTCAAACCTAATATTTGTTGGCGCAAGGCCGCGTGATAATCGATGCTTTCTTTGTGAGTATCTTCGACTTTCTTTTCGAACAATTGAATTTTATCTTGCAATGGGGACAAGATGTTTTTCATATTCTCTTTGTTCTGTTCGGTAAATTTGCTTGATTTTTCGTCCAAGATTTTATTGGCCAAATTTTCGAATTCCTTAGTGAATTTTTCCTGAAGTTTTTCTACTTCTTCTTTTTGTTCCTTGTTGCGTTGCCAAAGATTTTCAAAATCGACTTCTTTCTTGGTCAATTGGATGTTGATGGCTTCTTTTTCGGTGCGAATGTTTTCTTTCTCTTGAAGAATTTGCTGCAATTGTTTTTCTAAGGTTGTTTTTTCAGCCAATGATTGTGTTTTGAAATCGTTTAGTTTTTCCTCCAAAAATATTTTCTCGGATTGGGATTTGGCAGAAAACAGCATTTTACCCATAAAAATTCCAATGGCGAGCGCAATAATAAAGAGTACTAAAAACGGCAGTAGAGTTGACATAAAGGTTATTTATATTTGCGTACGGACAAGTCTCGACTTGTCCGTACAAGTGTTTTTTGTAAAAAGTAAAAGTAAGAAATTATTAGCGTGATTTTTAAATAATATTTTAAGAATGTATTTGATAAGTACAAAAAAAGAAGCCAACAAAAAATTTCTTTCTTATTGGCTTCTCCCAAACTGAACAAAAAGTTTATTCGTCTAACTTTATATTTCCTCTATCCTCGTGATTATCGGGATCCGAATTGGGATATCGGTGAGCCGTAATATCCGAGTTATGGTCTTTGTTTTCAATCATTCTTTGTATTTCCTTATCCGAAAAAATTTCAAGACTAGAGCTCGGACTTTCATTGTCTTCGCTGTTGTTTTGTTCTGGGTTTGAGTCCACATTCCGTGCTCTGTGTACAATTTTTTGTTCGCCACTGCTATTAGTTTCTACTTCTGCTACGAGTTTTGTTGCTGTAGGATCATAATTTTCAGGGATGTTTTCGGTGCCCAATTCCTCCGATGTATTTTGCTTATTGTTCATCTTTTTTGAACCTAAATCATTATTTTCCATAGTGTTTGTTTTAGTATGAATAGTATCAACTTTTATAAAGATATTCTATTTGCCTATGGTAATGCAATCATTTAACAAAGCTTTTGGTTTGTGGGGGTGAATGTATTGTTGGTTTTTTGATAGCGTCATTGACAAATACGCCGATAAAAAACTATAACAGAGAGGTTATAATTGAAATCAATAAGAAATATTACGGAGTGTAAAAAGTTATGAATAGCATCGTTTTGATAGTGTATATTATACTATTTTATATGATTTACATCTATTTTATAGTATTGCTATATCTTTATAATACTTTATTTATGTTATATTTGTACTATAATAATGCTATAACAGTGCTATATCTATGCTATAAAATATACTTTGATATTCATTTGCATAGGTTGATTTATAAATTAAATAGGGATTGTATCACAGGTAAAAATTTATTATTATGGGTAAGTTGGATGGAATTATTCGTTTTACTGGGAGTTTTGATGGGTTGTCATTTTATAAACTCAATGGAAAAATTGTTGTTCGGAGAACGGGCGGGTTTAAAGGTGCAGCTATAAAAACACAAGCTAATTATGCAAGGACACGAGAGAATGCTTCGCAATTTGGGTATTGTTCCAAGGTGGGAAAGGTATTGCGTTTGGCATTGTTTCGTTTTGTTGCGCCAATTCGTACACCGTATTTGCACAATCATGTTGTTTCGTTGTTTAGTCAAATTTTGAAATTTGATAGTGTTTCTCCTCGAGGGGCTAAAACATTGTTGTTAGGGCTGGCTAGTGATGAAGGCAAGGCTTTGTTGCTGGGTTTTGAATTTAATAAAGAGTTGTCTTTTAAAAAAGTATTTCCTGTTCCTTACACCGTTTCGTTGGCAGAAGGGAAGTTTGTTGTTCCTGTTTTTAAAATGGCATCGATTTCTTTTCCTGCGGGAGCCACACATATTGGGTTGCAATTTATGATGCTTCGTTTTGATTTTGAGAGTCTTGACTATCGATTGCAAACGAGCGAGGTTTGTTATTTGGCGAAGGCAGATGGTGAAGCTTCTTGTGAGTTGGTTGCCGATACTCTTGGAGGAAGTGGATCTTTACTAGGATTGGTCTTTGCGTCTTTTTATCAAGAAACCAATGGTGAAAAATATGCTTTTGAGGGATGCGCTTTGAGTGTAGTGGAGGTGGAGGTGTAAGCCGTTTTTTTTTGGTTATAACAAAAAAAAAGTCCCACCGAAGCAGGACTAAAGATTTTCATCTACGGCATATAGCCTTATTGTGATAAGATTAAAGATTAGAAATTTTAATCATTACAAATGTAAATAAAAAAAACTTTAGTTCCAATGAGGAAAACCGTAAAGTGGTTAATTATTTTCTCCTTAACTTTAAAAATTCTTACAAAATGTAGATTATTATGGCAAAAATATTAGGATTAGATTTAGGAACAAATAGCATTGGGTGGGCTATTAGAGATAATAATATAGATAACAAAAATCAAATTTTGGATTCTGGAGTTATTATTTTTCCTCAAGGAGTTGGCGAAGAAAAAGGTGTGGAGTTCTCATTAGCTTCTGAAAGAACTAAAAAAAGAGCTTCAAGAAAATTGTATTCTAGAAGAAAACAAAGAAAATCTGATTTATTGAAGTTGTTAATTGATAATGGAATGTGTCCATTATCAATTGATGAATTGAATAATTGGGCTATTTATACAAAAGGCAAGTCTTGTGTTTATCCAACTGAAAATTTTGAATTTAGAGAATGGTTAAAAATCAATCCTTATGAAGCGAGAAGTAAAGCTTCTAATAATTCTGTTTCTAATTTAGAATTTGGAAGAGCCTTGTATCACATTTGTCAAAGAAGAGGTTTTAAAAGTGGAAGAAAGGATGCAGATGCAGGAAAAGATTTGGTTGTTTATCTACAAGAAAAAGAAAAAAGAGGAGATAAAACTTTAGGAGAATACTTGTATGAGCAATTGGAAGAAGGGGAAAGTGTTAGAAAGGCTAAATATGCTGGTGATGATAATGAAGTTAATTCTTCAAGAATAAGCTATATCGAAGAATTTAATGTTTTAGTAAAAAATCAAAAAATTGCTACTGTACTGGCTGACAATCTTTTTAAAGCTATATTTTTTCAACGGCCGTTGAAATCTCAAAAGGGAAGTGTTGGTAAGTGTACCCTTGAACCAAGCAAAACTCGTTGTGCGGTAAGTCATCCTTTGTTTGAAGAATTTAGAATGTTTCAATTTTTAAATTCAATAAAAGTCAAAGAAAGAAGTCTAGATAAATTTCAGTTTCTTTCCAATTATCCAGAGTATTTTATTTTGGTTAAAGAATTGTTTTTTAGAAAAAGCAAACCAAGTTTTAAGTTTGCTGAAATATCCAAAGCTGTTAATACAAAAGCAAAGAAGAATAATTTGTATTTTGAGTTCAATTACAACGATAAATATCCAATAGTTGGAAATCCAACTATGAGTTTGTTAAAAGATGTTTTTGATGCAAATGATTGGGAAGATTGTAAAGAGATAATTCGTAGTAAGTATAAACTATCAGATAAAAAAACTACTGACGACTTAATCGATGAATTGTGGCATACTTTATTTTTTTCAGGCGATTTTGTGAACGATGTTACTTCTGAAAAAGTGAAGCATTTCATTAGAAGTCGATATAGTATTACTGAAGAACAAGTTGAAGTTTATGAAAAAATAAATTTAAAACAAGGTTATGCTTCGTTAAGTAAAAAAGCAATTGTCAATATTCTTCCTTTTTTGGAACAAAACATTATTTATTCTCACGCTGTTTTTTATGCCAATATTCCTCAAGTAATTGGGAAAGAAAAATGGATGGAGAACAAACAATATATTCAAGACAATATTTCTAATATTATAGATGGTTACAAAGACCAGACTTTAAAAATTGACATTGTAAATTCTCTTTTAGAGGATTTTATTAAAGAATATGATAATTCAGACGCTCAATATGTTTTGGACGAAACGGACAAAAAAAATGTTTCTGACAAGATAATTGCATTTTATGGAAAAGACAGTTTTTCGAAATTAGGAGAAGCATTGGGTTACCAACTACAATCTGAAATTGAGTTTAATTTTCAGACACAATTGCAAAAAAGAAGATTTGGAGCTTATCAATTAGTAAAGCCAAGATTGGACGAAATAATTAAGAAATTTTTGATTGATGAATTCAAAGTTTCTTCTACATATTCTGATAAATTATACCATCCATCGGCAATTGATACCTATCAGGAAAGTAGCGATGGATTGTTAGGAAGTCCATTTACAGTATCAGTCAGAAATCCAATGGCAATGCGAACGCTGCATTATTTAAGAAAATTGGTTAATTCGTTACTGAAAGAAAAGAAAATAAGTTCCGATACTACCATCATTATTGAATTGGCTCGTGAATTGAATGATAAAAACAAGCGATTGGCAATTGAGAGATGGCAACGTGAAAGAGAAAATGAAAATAAAAAAATCAGAGAAAAATTAGAAGAATTTACAGTAGGAAATAATAATATTGTTACTGAAACAGATGTTATAAAATACAGATTGTGTCAAGAACAAAATAATGTATGTTTATACACAAATAAAACGATAGATTGTGAAAAACTATTAGGCTCTAATCCTCAATTTGATATTGAACATACATTTCCGAGAAGTAAATCTTTTGATAATTCATTAATAAATAAAACTTTAGCTGACAAAGCTTTTAATCAAATCAAAGGAAATAAAATCCCTCAAGAATTGGATGAAAAATATATCCACACTGTAATCAATAATATTAGTCACTGGAAAGAAAAAATTGAAGATTTAAAAGAAAAAATTGAACAGCAAAGATATTTTTCTAAAGTAGCTTCTACGGTTGAACAAAAAGATAGAGCAATCCAGCAAAAACATTATTTATCATTAGAGTTTAATTATTGGAATGAAAAATACAAACGCTTTACGGATAAAGAAATAAATCCAAAATTCAAGAATAGTCAATTGGTTGATACTGGAATTATCACTAAATATTCAAAATTATTTTTAGGGTCGTTGTTCAGTAATGTCTTTCCGGCCAAAGGTAAAATGGTTTCTGATATTCGCCAATCGTGGGGTTTGCCTAAAAAAGATAGAACGTTACATTATCATCACGCTATTGATGCTGTTGTACTGACTTGCATGGATAAAAGTATCAGAGATTCATTAGCAAAAGCTTTTAATGAATCGGAATCACTAGGTAAAATTGAAAAATTTAAAGTTCAAAAACCTTGGTCAACTTTCACGGAAGATATTGATAAACTGAAAGAATCAATTTTAGTTGTACATAATCACAAAGACAATTTACTGAAACAAACCAAACGAAAACTTAAAGTCAGAAATAAAATTCAATATGATAAATCAGGTAATGTAATTTATCAAGAAGGACAGGGAATTAGAAGTTCCTTGCATTTAGATACTTTTTACGGAGCAATTGAAAGAGTAAATGACAAGGACGAAAAAGAAATTTGGTTTGTAAAAAGAGATTGGGTCAGTAACTTAAATGAGTCAAGTGTTGAAAACATTGTTGATGAAGCGATAAAGCAAAGAATAAAAAAACACGGACTAAAAAATATTAGGACTGATGAAGGATTCATTCTTTTGCCTGAGGAGGATAAACTGAAAAGTATGTTGATTAAAAAAATTAGAATAAAAACTAATTTTAAACAATTGCAAACTATTAAAAAACAAAGTCACGTTTCTCAAGGTAAAAGGAAAGAGCACAAAGAAAATTATTATGCCAAATTGGAAAATATTTTTGCAATGGTAGTTTATGAGACTTTAAACGAAAAAGGAAAAGTAGAACGAATTCATAAAACAATTTCAGCATTTGAAGTAGCAAAATACAATCAAGGAAATAAAAAATTAGAAATACCAATTGAAAATAATATTGTAAAAAACAAAGACAAAAAATCTGAAATTTTAATTCCATTTTCTTATTTATTAAAAGTAAATCAAATGGTTTTATTTTATGAATCTAGTAAAGATGAACTTAAACAGTTGTCGCATTTAGAATTGAGTAATCGTTTGTATAAAATAACTCAATTTGAAAATGATAGTAGAATTAATTTGAGACATCACGCTCAAGGAGATGCGGATAAGAATTTAATTGAAGAATCATCATTAGATTTTCACAAACCAGCCCAAAAATTAAGAGTACGTTTAAGTAATTTTAAAGCTTCTGTTGAAAATATTGATTTTAATATTTCTCCAAGCGGGACGATAAATTTCAAATAATCTAACAAAAGTAAAAAATTTAACTTTAGGAAAAATTAAAAGAAATACAAATATGGAAGGGTTTGAAGATTTTATTAATACGATTGTTGATAAGTGGCGAAAAGATAAATTTTCGGTTTATGAAAAAAAAGGACTTGGAGTTCCTGCAAACCGTATAATGGGTGATTGGGCAGAAAAAAATGTCTTTCTCAAAATAGAAAAATTAAAGCCCAAATACATTGTAATACTTTCAAAAGGAAGTCAAACTCCATCAGATATTTTTAGTATTTGTCATCGAAAAGGATTTTATCATTTGATGCTTAATCAGGTAAAAAGTACAACAAGCCCAGGAAAGTACTTCGAATTATCCGATGATGATTTAAAAAAATATAGAGAATTTGGGAAATGGTTCAGAAAAGAAGCGAACAAATTTGAATTGTTAAAAGGAAAGCCATTTGTGGTAACTTTAGGTTATGTTTTAGTTTATAATAGAGAAAGGAATAATAGAATTGAATCAGCGATTATGAAAACAGTAGTTTATAAAAATGCTTATTTTTGTAATGCAAATGACTTGGATAAGAGGATAGCTGTTAATTTAGTAATTAAAGCGCAAGATGCAATATTGAACAAACAAAAATAGTCGTTCGATTTGCTGTTAAAATAAATATTCTATTTCAGAAGTTTGGTGTAAATTTACACCAAAAATAAAAACTATTATTATGGCACGACAAAGTATCACTTTAGCTAATCAAAACGATGAATGGTTAAAACAGCAAGTAGCCAATGAGGAATTTACCAGCAAAAGTGAAGCGGTAAATTATTTAATCATGCAAGCTCGGAGGCAAGAAGATTATGTTGAATTCGTCAGGATGAAGCTTGATAAAGCGGAAAAAAGTGGATTTAGCACCAAAACCAAAGAAGAGTTATTAGCTGATATTAAGAAAAAATTAAATGTTTAGTTACAAACTAAATATTCAAGCAGAAGAGGATTTGACTCGAATTTTCGAATATGGAATGGGTCGTTTCGGATTACTTCAAGCGAATAAATATTATGATATGCTTTTTGATTGTTTTTCAAAAATAGCATCAAATCCGTATCTGTTTCCAGAAGCTATTCGTTTTCGTCAAGGATATAGATATTGTGTTTGTGGAGTTGACACCATTTTTTACAAAATCAATGTGGATGCGATAGAAATAATGGCTATCATTGGCAGGCAAAATTTTTAAGAAGTTCTTTGACATAAGTTTTTCAAACTCTTAAACATCTCAAACCACAACTGAAAGGTATGGTATCCGCCCAGCAGGGATGCAGTAGCTTTCAGTTGTGGTTTGATTAAAGATTAGAAAACACGATATTAAAAAGCTTTCAACAAAGCCCAAGCCATCGGTTGTGGTTTGATTAAAGATTAGAAAACACGATATTAAGCCGAAAAACAACTCCTTCGTGCGACCGGTTGTGGTTTGATTAAAGATTAGAAAACACGATATTAATATTGTAAATATGTTCAATGTATCGGCTGTTGTGGTTTGATTAAAGATTAGAAAACACGATATTAGCGGTATTACCAAGAGGAAGTATCACTTCGTTGTGGTTTGATTAAAGATTAGAAAACACGATATTTTCTCTAATGCGACTTCGACCATAGCATTAGTTGTGGTTTGATTAAAGATTAGAAAACACGATATTATCGCTTACTTGCAGTAGGCTGTTAATGCAGTTGTGGTTTGATTAAAGATTAGAAAACACGATATTGAAAATGTAATGGGTTGGTCTGTTATCGGGTTGTGGTTTGATTAAAGATTAGAAAACACGATATTAAGAGTTGCTTTTGAACGTTCCATATAGGTGTTGTGGTTTGATTAAAGATTAGAAAACACGATATTGAACTATTATTCAATCAAACGTTAAATGACGTTGTGGTTTGATTAAAGATTAGAAAACACGATATTCTGATGGTTCATTTTTAGTTGGTGAATCAAGTTGTGGTTTGATTAAAGATTAGAAAACACGATATTGAACTCATTGGCAACTATGCCAAAGCTCTAGTTGTGGTTTGATTAAAGATTAGAAAACACGATATTTTTTATCTGGTGTCAGACCTGTAATAAAGAGTTGTGGTTT
>ENA-UOWO01000638-UOWO01000638.1-activated-sludge-metagenome-genome-assembly--contig:-NODE-638-length-49055-cov-19.973204_pt1 | contig 49055 bp, 37 predicted proteins | sample MGYA00238148_ERZ761564 | MGnify/ENA primary metagenome ERZ761564 (study PRJEB28885, sample SAMN05720194) | activated sludge metagenome | isolation source: Anaerobic digester | place: USA... | reverse complement strand
GCACTTCGACACGGAGCTTCTGGAAGTGCGGGCGAACGCCTTCGCGGTAACAGAGGGGGAGATCCTTCACCATGGCCCACGCGGTCGAAGTCGTTTCGCGCGCTTGCTTCTGCCAGACGAAGATCGCGGCATCGGTCGCGGCGGTGTCGAAGACGCCGAGCTCCCCGAAATCCATCACCAGCCGGAAAGCCTGAGCATCCAGAAGGTGCTGGCGCAGCGATTCGCCGTAGCCGGCGCGGAGCCATTTGTTGGAGGAGATGAAGGCGGCCACGCCGCCGGGGCGCAGCAGTTCGTGGGCGCGGGCGTAGAAATAGACGTAGAGGTCGGCGCGCTCGGCGTGGACGTGAGGGAAGCGTTTCCGGAGGACGGGCTTCTGGGGCTTGATCAGCTCCATGCGCACGTACGGCGGATTGGCGACGATGATGTCGAAGCCTCCGCCGGCGCCGAGGGCGGGGCGGGTGTCGTCCTCCCGGACCATCAGCTCGCCGAGCAGCCCGCGGTCTTCCTCGCGGGGGAGAAACACCTCGGCGAACTCCACGGCCCAGTTGAACCCGTGGCCGACGTTGTCCACCTGCTGCCAGAGGGCGAGATCGGCGCGGATGCGCTCCAGCTCCTCCTTCAGCCGGGCCTTCTCGCTGCCGTGGGCGCGGAGGAAGGCGGCCTTTTTGTCGCGGAATTCCTCGACGGCGGGGCGCTGGAAAAGGTCCTGCGGCGCGGGGGCGGCGAGGGAGTCGCCGGCCTCGATCTTGAAATCGAGGTTGGGCAGCGGCGGCGGCACGGGGCCCTCGAATTCGACGGCGAGCGCGAGCCAGAGGCGCAGCCGGGCGATGTTCACGGCGAAGGCATCCTTGTCCACGCCGTAGAGATTACGCTCGATGATCTGGAGACGGCGTTGGTAGGCGGAATCCGGATCGGGCTTGCGGCGCGAGGCGAAGAGGCGGGAGCGCAGCTCGACGAGCTCGTGCAGCAGGCCCAGCAGGTAGGCGCCGGAGCCGCAGGCGGGGTCGCAGATCTTCACCTCGACCAAGGCGCGGTGCACGGCCTCGGGATCGCGCAGGCCGGCGGCATCGTCGTCGTGAACGAAGCGCTCGATGGTGGCGCGGTCCTCCGCCGGGCAGTGGCCGATGAGGTACTCGGCGAGGGCGGTGCGGCCCATGAAGGCGACGATGGGCTTGGGCGTGTAGTAGCTGCCCTGTTCGTGGCGGCCGGTGACGAGTTCCTCGAAGACCTTGCCGAGCATCTCGGGATCGACGGCGACGTTGATCTCCTGCGGCGTGCTCTCGGCGATGGTGAAGTTGAAGCGGGAGAAGAGGCCGCTCTCGGGATCGAGCACGAGCGCGAGCGCATCGTCGGGCACGCGGAGGGCGGGCAGGCGGTCGGTGCCGTCGTCGGCGTATTCGAAGAGTCCGCCGTTGAGGTAGGGCACCGCACCGAAACGCGGGTCGGTGGCGCCGGCGGGGCGGTCGGGCTGGTTGAGCCCCTCGAAAAAGAGCGGGACAAGGCGGTCGGCGTAGAAGTTGCCCGGGGTGGCGGCGGTGCGGTTCTTGGATCGGTAGTCGTCCCAGAGGGCGGAGAGGTAGTCGGTGCGTTGCTCCCAGCGCAGCCAGCCCTTGCGCTCGACAAAGGCGAGAAACATGAGGCGGTTGAAGAGCCGCTGGGTGAAGAGGCGCAGCGGCTCCTTGTCGGTCAGCGTGGGGCGGATGTGGTTTTCGACGGCGTCGAACACGCGGCCGTAGTCGCGGTAGAACTCCTTGAAGAGCGGCTCGACCTTGAAGGCCTCGATCAGGTCGGCGAGCTGGGCGCGCGGGCCGAGGGAGCGGAGCAGTTCGAAGCGGTCGAGCGCGGTGCGGCAGGGCTGGCCGGGGCCGAAGAGGTAGGTGTAGCGGCGCGGGGCGGTGTCGCGCTGTTCGAGCTGGCCGTCGGGCGTGAAGGCGCTGGTGCGGGCCGCGAAGGTGAAGCGGTAGTCGGGCGAGTCGCCGACGAAGAAGGCGATGACGGCATCGGCCTGTGCCTGGCCGATGAATCGCGCGACGAGGTTGCGCAGGCCGGCGCGGTTGCGCTGGAGATCGACCTGACCGGCCACGCGGATTTCGAGCACGGCGACGGTGCGGTCGCCGGCGAGCGGGATGCGGCCGAGCTGCGCGGCAGCCACGACGGCATCGTCCTGGAAGTCGAGCGGCTGCGCCTGAAGCCACGGTTCCGTGGTCGGCAGCAGCTTGGGCAGGAGGGCGAGCCAACCGGCGCGGTCGTAGCGGGAGCGGAGAAAGGACTGGAGCTCGGGGCGGGTCATGGGAGCGGGTCAGGGTGCGGGCCAATCGCGCGGGCGTTCGAGTACGGCGCCGCTGGGCAGAGGGATCGAGGAGGGCAAGAGGTGGCGGGTGATGCCGTCGAGCGGTAGCGGGCGGCAGGTGACGCCGATGGACTGGTAGAAGTCGTTGCGCCGTTCCTTGGCTTCCTCGGGAAGCGTGGGAATGTAGACGGTCTGCTTGATCGTGGGATGGTTGGCGCGGACCCAAGCGACGGCGGGTTCGAGATCGGAGTCGCCGGAGACGACGAGGGCGCAGTCCATGCGGTCGCGCAGAGCATCGTCGATCAAGTGCACAGCGATGTTCACATCGGTCTTCTTCTCTTCGCCGACCTCATACTCGAGGTTTCGGCCACAGGCGGCGGCGCGGCAGGTGACGGTGCGGTTCTGGTACTTGCCGAGCACCACTGTGGTCTTGGGCAGCGTGCGGAGGGCGGAGAGATAGCGTTGCTGGCGGTCGCGCCGCGGACTCGTGCGCAGCTTGGGCTCGACGAGGGCCGTAAAGAACTTGATGGCGACGATCTGCTCGTCGGGGCGGAGGGAGGCGAAGAAGGATTCGAGGTTGAGCCACTTCCACGCTGGGCGCTGGGCGAAGATGCCGAAGTACCAGTTGAAGGCGTCGATGTAGACGATGGTGCGCCGGAGGGGCGGGGTGAGCGCAGAGGGGCTGGCGTCCATCGGACTAGAGGCTTGATTTTGCGGCAAAGAGGCCGATCTTGGCGGGACTTCTCGCTTTTATGCGATGGGGTGATCCGCAAGGGTTGCCCCTTTTTTATGCCCGGATGCCGCGGGCGGTTCGTCGAACGACTCGGTCAGGATGATCTCGGGATCGGTCTCGGCGCGGCGCACGGCTTCGGTGGCGCCGACGCCCTGGCTCTCCATCTCGTCGAGCTTGTAGCCGCGGAGGAGCTCGAAGAGCCGGTCGGCGAGGGCGGCCGGGGTGAGAGTGAGCTTCTTGGTGGTGCGGTCGATAGTGTCGCGCTGGAGCTTGTTGAGCTCGCGCTGGAGGCTGGCATAGCGGGCGCGGGCGAGGGCGAGCTTGGCGAGACGGATGAGGCGACGCTCCTCGTCGCTGATGAAGTCGAACGGCAGGAAGCCGTCGAGGAACTCTCTCGCGCGCTTCTCGTTGGGGCCCTGCTTGGTCTGGACGACGAGCGGCGCGAGCGTGTCGGCGAGCACGGCTTCACGGAAGCTGGCGGTGGCGGCGTTGACCTGCGCGTGGTGGCCGCCGTGCAGTGGGATCGCCGGCTCGTCGGGATGCGTGGCACGGAACTCGCGCACGGCCTCGGTGAAGGCGATCTCCTCGGGCTCGGCTCCGGGGCCGACGCGGTAGAAGGCGTCGCGGTGGGCGTTGCGGATGAAGGCGACGGTGCTGCGGGCGCGAGGCGCATCGGCGCGGCCGACACGGCAGCGCGCGGGGAGCTTGGCGATGCGGCGGAACTGCTCAGGGTGTTCGGCGCGGAAGCGGCGCAGCTCCATGAGCAGGGTCAGGCGCTCGTCGCGCTCGTCGTCCTCCGGGAGTTTTTCGAAGAGGCCGAAAGTGTCGACCTCTTCGTCGGTCGAATAGATCTGACTGTCCTCGCCGAGGGCGGAGTGGAAGGCCTGGAGCTTCATGACGGCCTTCTTGCGCAGCTCGATGTCGTCGTCGACGCGGGCGGTGGGGTAGAAGTTGTAGACGTAGATGCGCGGGGCGAGGGAGCCGATGCGGTTGACGCGGCCGATGCGCTGCATGAGGCGCGTGGCGTTCCACGGGGTGTCGTAATTGACGATCACATTCGCGCGGTGGAGGTTCACGCCCTCGGCGAGCACCTCGGTGGCGATGATGATGTCGAAGTCGTCGCGGCGGCGGCCGGTGTAGTTGGCGTCGAAGTTGGCGCGGATGTCGTCGCGGCGGGCGTTGCGGTTGCCGGCGTCGATGGTGAGCACGCGGTTGAAGCCGGAAAGTGAGAGGCGCTTGGTGAGGTAGTCGGTGGTTTCGGCGGACTCGGAGAAGACGACGAGCTTGCCCTCGCGGTTGAGGTCGCGGTGGAGGAGTTCGTCGCGCAGGCGGCGGAGGAAGAGATCGAACTTCGGATCGGTGTTGGCGTCCGCGACCTGTTGCCAGGCGGCCAGGACGGGCTCGATGCGCTCGAGATCGCGGCGGAGGCCGGCGAGCAGATCGGCGGAGAAATCTTCGGGTTTGCAGACCTCAATGGTCGGGTCGGCAGCTTGGCGCTCGGCGATGAGCTGGACGAGTTCGTCCTCGCGGTCTTCGAGCAGATACTCGTTAACGGGGAGGTTGGGCGCGATGTAGATGGCGCCGCGCTCGAACATGCCGATCATGGTCGTAGTGGCATCGCGGAAGCGGCGCAGCGAGGCGGTGAAGGCGTAGAAGGAGCTGTCGAGGCGCTTAACCAGCAGCGTGCGCATGATCGTGGCGAGCTGGAGGGAGATGCGGTCGGCGTCCTTGTATTTCTTCTTCAGATCTGGTCGGAGAAAGGAGAGCGCCCGGTAGCGGTTGTAAGTCAGCCCGACGTCGGGAAGCGACGAGAGCATCCGCACGGTGCGGTCGTAGAGCGCCTCAAGCTCGGGCGAGAGCGGGTAGAGGATGTGGCGTGGGCGATCAATCTCGGGGAAGCGCACGCCCTGCTCTTCGAGGTCGTGCTTGTAGTCCGGGTTGTCGTTAAGGTCGGTGCGTGTGCGGCGCACGGTGATCTCGCTGATGACCTTCGTCCGGATGTACTCGTAGATGGCGACGACGGCGCGGCGCGCGGCTTCGATGTTCGGCTCCCGTTTCGCTTCGCGGAACTCGCGTTCTCGCTGGGCAAAAAAGTGCTGGAGATTGCCGACGCTGAGGGTGGAGCGCTTCAGGTCCTGGAAAAGGGCCAGCTGGTTGCGGATGTCCTGCGGCGCGTTGTTGAGCGGGGTGGCAGAGATGAGGATCACCTTCTTCTCGGCCACGGTGCCGTCGGGCAGTTTGCGGGTGGTGCCGGACTTGCAGAGGCGCTGGAGTTCGTCGAAGGCATCGGCGGTGTCGTTGCGGAACTTGTGCGCCTCGTCGACGATGATGAGGTCGAACTTCTGCGGGTTGCGGACCTTGTGAAGGGAGCCGGTCGTGACGATCTCGCAGTTGTCGAGGCGGAAGCGCTCCTTGGTCTCGGACCAGTTTTCGACGAGGGCCGGCGGGCAGACCACGAGCGTGTGCGAACGGTGGTCGGGAAAGCCGTTGTGGAAATAGAACTTCCGGGCGATGAGCGTCGCGACGACCGTCTTTCCTAGACCGACGACGTCGGAGAGGAAAAAACCGCCGTGTTTCTCGAGGAGACGGAAGCCGTTATTCACGGCGTCGATCTGGTAGGTGAGACGCTTGAAGCCTTCGGGTAGATCGGTGATCGAGTTGGGATCGTAGTCGATGGCTGAGCCGAAGTACTCGGCGAGCAGCTTGTAGTAGAGTTCGTAGGGCGTGATTGAGGTGGCGAGGTAGGTCGAATCGCGGACGGCGAGGACCGTCTTGGGTAGGACGTCGACGGCTTCGCCCCAGAGTTGCTCGAACTCGTCAGAGGCAAATCTAACGTCGTCGAAGTCGTGTAGTAGGACGTTGAACTCGTAGTTGCGTGATTGCTCCTCGGCGCCGAGGCCGGCGGCGGTGAGGTTCGAGGAGCCTGTGATGACAGCGCCTGGCTTGTGCTCGCACCAACCCTGGGGGAGGAAAATGTAGATCTTCGCGTGCAGGCGCTTGGTCGGGTGAGCGCGGATCGCGAGTTTGCCGGAGACGACGTCTTCGACGAAGCGAAGGATGCCCTGCTCGATCTCCGCGCTGTACTCGGCTTTCTGGATGTCGCGCTTGAGGCGGTCCTGGAAGTCGTCGAGCGCCTTCGCCGGGTCGGCGAGGAAGAGTAGTCCGCGTTTGTGGTAGTCGGCGACGATCTCATCGACATCGATGCCGACGAGGATGCGAACCCGGGGTACTTTCTCCAAATGCGGACGCAGAGCGAAGTAGCCGGACGCCCGCAGGTAGCCCACCAACGCATCGAATCGTTCGATGTCCGAATTGTGATGAAATACCCCCTCCAGCTTCGCAAGTAGCGTGTTGGTTCCGGCGTTGGTAAAGAAGCGGGTGGACATGCCTTTCTCGGGTTCTGGAATGCGGTGGATCAGCTGTTTGCTGATGGCTCGCGTTGCTGCCAGCAAACGGACCTGTTTACGATAGAATTTTCAGTTCTGTTCACCATGGGTTTTCCACTGATGACTATTCATTTTCTTAACCCGTGGCGTGGCTGGTGGGGTGAGATAATTGCCGGCGGCGGGGTGGGGCAAGGGTGGGTTTCCCGGCCGGGGGATTAAAAGCGTTGGTGATGCTGGAGATTACCGCGGCTTATCCGAATGCCGCGGCGGGTGGCGGTTTGGGGGCACGAAAAAGCCCGGCGCTGTGAGGCGTCGGGCTTTGGTGGGGCGGCTCGTGATGGAGCCGCGGGACTGTGGTTGGCGGGCGTCTAGAAGAGGGCGCTGGCGGCGGTACCGACGGCGGAGATCGGGCCGCTGTCGGCCATGCCGTCGAGCGTGCGGTCGAGCTTCTTCAGCGAGCCTTGTGCCTGCAGGTAGAGGCCGTCGTCGTTGATCAACTTGCCGAGGGTGCCCTGGCCTTTGCTGATCTTGTCGGAGATGTCGCGGAGGTTGGTCGTGACAACTTTGATGTTCTCTCCGGCCTGCTGGTCGTAGAGGAGGACGCCGAGGGTGCCCTGACCGCTCTTGACCTGGTCGATGACGGACTCGGCCTGGGCGACGAAGGTCTTGGCTTCGGCGGCGGCGGTCTTGATCTCGGCGACGGTGGCGAGGAGCTCGTCGTGGAGTTTGGGGTCGTTGACGAGGCGGCCGAGGGTGCCTTCGCCCTGGTTGATCTTGCCGGTGATCTGCTGGAGGTTGGTGGTGACGTCGCGGATCTGGGTGCGGTTTTCGTCGACGAGGGTGCTGATCTTGCCGAGCACGCCGTCGTCGCCGCTGATCTGGCCGAGGGTGGAGTCGACCTTTTTGCCGACGTTGCTCAACTCGGAGACGATGGTGTTGAGGTCGGCGGTGTCGAGGGTGCGGACTTCGCTGCCGGAGGGATAGGCGGGGGTGTTGTCGCTGCCGAGGTCGAAGGCGACGTAGTTGCTGCCGAGCAGGCCGGCCATGCCGATGGTGGCGGTGGCGTCTTGCGCGATCTGGACGGCGGGATCGATGAGGAGCTCGGCGCGGGCGCGGCGTCCGTCGAGGCGGGTGGCCTTGACGCTGCCGACCTTGACGCCGGCGACGCGGACCTCGTCGCCCGGGCGGATTTCCTTCAGGTTTTTGAAGTGTGCGACGAGGGTGTAGCCCTTGCCGTTGGCGACCTTGCCGCCGTTGAGCGACTCGAAGGTCACCCAGATGAGGGCGATGCCCATGAGGAAGAACAGGCCCACGCGGGCCGACATTTGTGCGTTATTCATAGCTGGCCTCCAGTTTCTTGAAACGGGGATTCCGAAGATCGATTTGCGGGTTTAAAAAGTCGCGGATGACGGGGTCGGCGCTCTGGCGGAGCGCGGCGGGGGGCTCGACGGTGCGGAGGCGGCCCTGGTGGAGGACGGCGACGCGGTCGGAGATGGTGAGGGCGAGGTCGCGGTCGTGGGAGACGACGATGGTGGTGACGGTGAACTGCTCCTTGAGGGTGGCGATGAGCTCGGCGATGGTGGCCGACATGATGGGGTCGAGCTCGCTGGTGGGCTCATCGTAGAGGATGAGTTGGGGCTCCATGACGAGGGCGCGTGCGACGGCGACGCGTTTCTTCATGCCGCCGGACAGTTCGGAGGGGAGTTTGAGGGCGGCGCCTTCGAGGGAGAGGATCTTGAGGATGCGCATCACGCGGTCGCGGATCTCGCCCTTGGGGCAGATGCGGTGCTCGAGCAGGTAGAGCGCGAGGTTTTCGTAGACGGTGAAGGAGTTGAAGAGGGCGCCGGCCTGGAAGACGAGGGCGAGGGCGAAGCGGTCGCGCGTCTCGGGCAGGCGGGGATCGTGGCCGTTGATGGTGACGGTGCCGGAGGTGGCGGTTTCGAGGCCGGCGATGTGGCGCAGGAGTACGCTTTTACCGGAGCCGCTGGGGCCCATGATGGTGAAGATCTCGCCGGGGGCGACGGACAGGGAGATGTCGTGGAGGACGGTCTGTGTGCCGTAGCGTTTTTCGAGGTGGGCAAGCTCGACGCCGACGGGGCTGCGGTCTTCTCGCATGACGGAGAAACGGGCGGTTTTTTTGTCGGGTGCGGTCATGGCGGTTTAGGCGAGGGCCTTGGTGATGAAGTAGTCGAGGACGAGGATCGCGATGAGCGAGGTGACGACGGACTTGGTGACGGCGAAGCCGATCTCGCGCGGGCCGCCGCGGGTGCGCAGGCCGGTGTTGCAGGCGATGAGCATGACGACGAAGCCGAAGATCTCGGCCTTGATGAGGCCGTCGAGGATGTCCTGCATCTCGAGGTAGCGCGTGATGCTGTTGAAGTAGGCTTCGGGGGAGACGCTGATGAAGCTGACGGAGTGGCAGACGATGGCGCCGCCGAACCAGCCGACGATGTTGCCGGCGATGGTGAGCACGGGCATGACGACGAGGACGGCGAGCAGGCGCGGGAGGACGAGCAGGCGCGGGGGGGGGATGTTCATCGTCTCCAGGGCGTCGATTTCCTGATACACCTTCATGGAGGCGAGCTCGGCGGTGACGGCGCTGCCGACGCGGCCGGCGAGGAGGATGGCGACCATGACGGGGCCGAGTTCGCGGGCCATGGAGGCGCCGACGAGGATGCCGATGAGGTCCTTGGCGCCGAAGTTGCGCATGGTGATGCCGGCCTGGAGGGCGAGCACGGCGCCGATGAAGAAGCTGAGGATGGTGACGATGGGCAGCGTGGTGTAGCCGCCGTAGTAGCCGTGCTCGGCGGTGCGCTTGAGGATGCGCGGCGCGGAGGGGAGCGAGGCGAAGGCGCGCCAGGCGAGGGTGACGGCGCTACCGAAGCTATCGAGGACTGCGTGGATGCGATTCATGGAGCCGGCGGGTTGGTGGGGGACGCGTGTTTCGCGAAATCGAAGAGAAAGGGGCGCCAGCTGCGGCGGTCGGGCGTGCGTTTGAGGCCGAACAGGCCGTTGCCGAGGGCGATGCGGCGGCCGGCCTCGGGGTGTTTTTCGACGCTGAAGAGGGGGCCGAGGTGAAACTCGCTGGTGGCGGCGGCGGTGTGGCGCTCGTAGCTGATGGCGTTCCACAGCCAGGTGAGGCGGAGGTCTTCGGGCGAGGTGCGGTCGTAGCGGTAGAGCGCGAAGAGGGGCGAGTAGGCGAGGCGGATGGTCTCGTTGTGTGGGAAGAACACTTCGAGGGGGCTGAGAGCCTGGACCTGCACGCGGCCGGCGCCGTTGTCCCAGCCGGAGAAGAGCGGCCAGAGGTGCGTCTTGCGGGCGGGGGCTTTGCCGGGGGCGGTGGCGCTCTGCTGGAGGTGGTCGTTGTAGAGGAAGTAGAGGAGCTGGGTCTTTTGGTGGTCGAGGGCGCCCTCGGTGTAGCGGTCGCGGCGCCAGAGCGGCCAGCAGACCCAGGTCTTGTCGTAGCCCTTGATGACGGAGTGCGAGTAGAAGGGCGCCCAGCGGTTGCGGTAGCGGGCATCGCCGCGGGCCTGAAGGAGGAAGGGCCAGAGGTAGCGCGTCTCGTGGTAGCGGTAGGGGACGGTGCGGTCGGTGTAGCCGAAAAATGGCCACAGGTAGGTCTCGCTCACGCTCTCGGCGCTGCGCTCGCTGGCGTAGAAGGGCAACGCGCCGAACCGGCGGACGGGCGTGGCGGTATCGAGTCCATTGACCTGGTGGTAGCCGAGCGGCCAGAGGTAGAAATCCTGGCGGGAGACGCCGGCCTGCGTGCGGTAGCCGAAGAGCGGCCAGAGGTAGAATCCGTCCTGTCCGCCGCCGGAAAAGGAGCGGAGGAAGGGCCACGGGTATGAGTAGGCGTGGCGGGCGTCGCGGCGGGCGTGTGCGTAGAGCGGGAAGAGCGTCCAGTCGATGCGGTCCTGGCCCAAGCGGTTTTTCATGCCGCCGTAGAGGGGAAACACGGCGCGGTAGGACGTGGCGGGATTGCCGGTCTGGCGGGAAAAGTAGAAGGGCCAGAGGTCGAAGCCTCGGGTGGCATCGGCGGGTTGGCCGGCGGCGGGCTGATCGCGGTTGATCAGGTTGAGGATGCTCCAGCGGTAGCCGTCGGCGTAGTCGCGGCGGAAGAAGAGTGGGTAGAGGAAGTCGGTCTCAGAGGAGGCGTCGGCGTTTTCCCGGTGGAGGTAAAAGGGGCGGAACCCTTCCGCGTGGTCGCCGGCGGAGAGGGGCTGGCTGAAGAAGAGGGGGCCGATGAACTGGGTGGACTGCGCGGCACTCCGGGCGTCGGTGTGGGCGACGCGGATGGGCCAGTCGTTGCACTCCGCGGCATGTGCGCGCGCCGCGAGGGCGGCGGCGAGGCCGAGGCAGGCGATGGAGGCGCGGAGGTTCATGGTTGGCAGTGTGAGCGGCGGACAGGCAAAATCGTTCCACGGGCACGGGCGAAAGTCGGGTCGCCGGACGCATGAAACGAGGAGGTGCAAATTGGGGAACGAGTGCTTCGAGGCAAACGATTTATTGTCGGTGAATGCCGCGGGCGCTTGATGGTAAAGCGCCTGATCGTACGAGGCTCTGGGATGGGGACGTCGCGCCGTCTTGGGGTGCTGGGCGGCGTGATTGGAGGTCGGGGCTTTGGGGGCAGGCGCGCAAAAACATGAAAAGTCAGCGTTCGTTCGCAGGGTTTTGACAATACGCGCCTCATTCTTTGTGAGAGGGTTGTGAAAATCGGTCGGCGGGGCCGGTGCCGCTTGTTTGTATGAGGGAAAACGTGCTCAAGGTGGAGGTATGACACTCTTTGGACGTGATGCTGGCGCGCGGTGGCGCACGATGGTGATGGTGGCGATGCTTGGCTGTCTTGGCAGCCGCCTCGCAGGCTCGCAGTTGAGCGCGCTGTCGGTGCGCGGGCCGGCCGGGACGGGCGATGCGACGATGATCGTCGGCGTGGCCTACGCCGGTGGGGCGGGCAAGCCGACGTTGGTGCGCGGCGTGGGGCCGGGGCTGGCCGACGACGTGAGCGGTTACCTCGCAGATCCGCAGTTGCGCGTGTACGATGCGACGGACGGTAACGCGGAGGTGGCGAGTAACGACGATTGGGCGGCGGGGCTGGGGAGCGAGTTTACGCGGCTCGGGATGGGGACGTTGAAGTCCGGCTCGAAGGATGCGGCGCTCCAGGCGACGCTGCCGCACGGGACGTACACGGTGCACGTGACAGGCAAGTCCGGGACGACGGGCGTGGCGTTGGCGGAAATCTACGACGCGGCGCTGGACGACACGACGAAACGGCTCAGCGCGCTGTCGGTGCGCAACCAGGTGGGGGCGGGGGCGTCGGTGTTGATCGCCGGGTTCGTGGTGTCTGGGACGGAGTCGAAACGGGTCGTAATCACGGGCAAGGGGCCCGCACTGTCGGGCAGCGTGAGCGGTTACCTGGCCGACCCACAGTTGCAGGTGCATCGGATCGAATCGGGCAACGCCACTTTGGTGGCGGAAAACGACAACTGGGGCGGAACGTCGGAGCTGACGGAGGCGTTTGCCGAGGTCGGATTATCCGTGCCTGGAGACGCGGATTCGAAGGATGCGGCGCTGGTGCTGACGCTGGAGCCTGGCGTGTACACGGCGACATTGGTGGGCGTGGGGGAAACGACGGGCGTGGGTCTGATCGAGATTTATGAGAGGCTTGGCACTTTGGAGCTGTCCTATCCGTCGCGGGCGGCCGTGTCGCTTGAGCCCATCGTCACGATTGAGCCTGCCGTGGTGAACATTGCGACGGGCCTTCCCACACGCTACACCGTGACGCAGGGGACGCTGCCCGCCGGGCTGCAGCTCAACCGTGATGGCTCGATCAGTGGGACACCCGTGACGCTAGGCAGCACGACGCTCACGGTCGAAGTGGCCAACGGCTCGCGGAAGGCCTCCGCGGCGTTTTCGATTTCCGTGTTGGGATCGCATCACGCCATGGAGAACCACTGGCTGGCCAATACCGGAGGCCGGCCAGGACTGCCGTCCGATTGGAGTCTGCCGAGCCTGCTCGCCTGGAATGGCAACGTGGGAAACTTCCTCACGGACATCGGCATCGTCGTCGATGAGCAGTTGGGCGGCATCCCGACGGTGCAGGTCCTGACCCAGTACGACGAGACTGGGATGGGCAATTATCTGAACGACCCGGAGCGTCCGACGAAGCAGCTCGGCGCGGTGTATTACAACGGCCAACGCATCGGCAAGGGCTTCTCCACGCCGGCCACGCGGGCTGTCGATTCGACGAAGTCGACTAGCTCCAAAACCGGCGTGACGGCCACCATCAAGAATTTCTACGGCCGTTTCTTCAACTTCGACTCCATCCGCAACGATCCTCCGCCCACCGGGGCCGACGCCCCCTATGTCGCCCTCAGCGATGGGCGCCGCATCACGGTGGTGGAGGACCCGACCGCGGTGGACTTCGATCTATCGGGGCGCCTGTGGATCGCCGACAACGGCCCGGATCAGAACATCAAAATCTTCGATCTGGAGGTGTCGCTGACGACACCCTCCGCCACGTTTGGCGAAAAGGGGGGCGTCTTTGCCGGGCCGACGCGCGGCGCGACCGGAGATTTCCGCTTCTGGGGTCCGCGCGGCATCGCCCACGACGCGGAGGGCCATATCTACATCGGTTGCACCGGCCTCACGATGATGATCATCGGCGGCACGGACCTGCGCATGTTCTCGGCGGATGGGACCCAATTGTTGTGGCAGGCCTACGGCACGTTTCTCGACACGGCCTCGGCGGACCCGGACTCGCTGGGCACCTCCCTGTACCTCTGCGGTAAACGCTATGAGATGGATTACACCCAGCCGCCCGGGAAGAGCTCGAAATGGGCGGGCGTGACGTTCGACCCCTTCACCTATGGCGACGATCCCCGCGTCACCAATGCCTATGCCATGCTCGGGATACGCCGCATCCAGGGGAAACGCTTCATGTTTTGCGGGACGATGTATGGAAGCGTCGTGGCGGTCTATCGCTTCGAGGAGGACAGTGAGATCGCGGTCCCCTGTGCCTACCTCTGCCTCGGTGGGGAAAAGGGCCTGTCGCCGGACTACCTCACGCCGTTGCATCCGACCTGGGAGGATAACGAAACCAACAAGCGCAACCGCTGGGCCTGGCGCGACAGCGATGGCGACGGGCATTTCAGCAGCACCAGCGAGTTTACCATCTGGGAAAACTGGACGCTGTACTCGCAGGGGATCGACATCGACGATGCCGGCGGCATCTGGTTCGGCGGCGGCGGGCTGTTGAGTCCCTATTTCCGCGGTGGCGGTATCCAGTACTGGCCGTGCACCGGGGTGGATGCCCATGGCGTGCCCATCTACGATTTCGCGAATCCACAGCGTTTCGATGTCCCGTACGGCGATGGCCAGGCCAACTCGGGCGTGAACCGTCTGAAGTACCTCTCCCAGACGGACACCATGTTCTTCGCCGGCGGAAACAGCAGCTGGTACCCCAAGACGATTTATTGCTACAAGAACTTCACCGATGCCGCGCGGCGCACGCTCGCGTTTACCATCGATCTCGGATTCTTCGACAACCTCGATGCCTCAGGCATCCATCTGGACCTAGGCACGGCGGCGATGGTGCTGCCCTACTCGTTTACGGCGGACGAAGATTACATCTACGTCGTCTATCTCGATAACGGGAAAGACGGTCGCAAACGCGGCGAGGTGACCATCTACAGCGCGGTCGACGGGCATCAGGTGGACTTCATCGTGCCGGGCGAGGTCGTGGGTGGTGGCGCTGGCACGGTCGACATCGTGAATGGCGTGCATGTCACCACGGACGCGGATGGCTGGAAGATCATCCTGGTGGAGGACGATGGCGGCGCCAAGGTGATGGCGTACCGCTGGAAGCCCTGAGCGGCGCCGACGCCCCTCTCTTGCGAAGCGTCCGGCCGGGCGGACATGAGTTGACCGGCCTGGCGCGGCTGGTTTGCTCCCGCCATGTCGCGCGAGATCATCCAAGTCGAACAGAAGGTGCCGCTTCTCAAGGGCCTTCCCCTGAGTGTGCAGCATCTATTCGCCATGTTCGGCGCATCGGTGCTCGTGCCGATTTTGTTCAACACGTGGGCGGGCAAGGTCGTGGTCGACCCGGCGCTGGTGCTGCTGATGAATGGCGTCGGCACCCTGCTTTATCTGGTGATCTGTCGCGGCAAGGCGCCGGCGTTTTTGGGGTCGAGCTTTGCGTTTCTCGCACCGACAGCCACCTGCATCGGACTGGCCACCAAGGCCGGCCTCGATCCGCAGCTCGGGTTTCGGCACGCGCTGGGTGGATTCATCGTGGCGGGCGCGGTATTTGCGCTCGTGGCGCTGGTGGTGCATTTCGCCGGGCGCGCGTGGATCAGGATCATCCTGCCACCGGCGGTGATGGGCCCGGTGGTGGCGTTGATCGGGCTGGAGTTGGCGCCGGTGGCGGTGGGCAACGCCTTTTACCAGGGCGGCACGATGGCCAGCGGCGTGATCGTGCCGGCGCATGTGCTGGTGGCGCTCGTGAGCCTCACGACGGTGCTCGTGGGCTCGCTGGTGTTCCGAGGGTTTCTCGCGGCGATCCCGGTGCTGATCGGCGTGGCGACGGGCTACGTGAGCGCGGTCCTGGTGAATATCTGGGTGCCGGGCTCGATCGATTTTTCGCCGTTGCGCGAGGCGCAGTGGATCACGTTTCCCCATCCGGTCTGGCCGGTGTTTAACTGGGGCGCGATCCTCGTGATCCTCCCGGCGGCGCTCGTGGTGATCTCCGAGCACATCGGGCATCTTTACGTCACGGGCAACATCGTCGGCCGCGATTTGTTCAAGGAGCCGGGCCTGCCGCGCTCACTCTTTTCCGACGGCGTTTCCACGATGATTTCCGGCCTGTCCGGTTCGTGTCCGACGACCACCTACGGCGAAAACATGGGCGTGATGGCGATCACCAAGGTCTATTCCGTGTGGGTGATCGGCGGCGCGGCGGTGCTCTCCATCGTGATGGCGTTTCTCGGCCACGTGAGCGGGGCGATCCACACGCTGCCCACGCCGGTGATCGGCGGCATCTCCATGGTGCTGTTTGGTGTGATCGCGGCCTCGGGCTTCCGCGTGCTGGTGGAGGCGCGCGTGGTCTATGCCAAGTCGCGCAATCTCGTGCTCTCGGCCATCGTGCTGATGGTCGGCATCTCCGGCCTCTCGGTCAACGTGGGCCAGGCACAGCTCAAAGGCATGGTGCTCGGCACCTTTGTCGGCATGATCCTCGGCGTGGTCGTGTGGATCCTTGACCGGCTCGACTGGACTGCCGAGCGGCCCGACGTCGACGCGATCTAAACGCAGCCGTCGGCCTTAGCCGACCCGCACGCTTTCGCCGGGCTGTATCACGGTGAACTCGCCCGGTGCGAGTCGGGCGCGCGCAGAGGCGTCGGCCAGGGCTTGGAGCGGGGCTTCGCGGGATTCGTCGGCGAGTTGGAAACAGCCCCAGTGCATGGCCACGCTGCGGTGCGCGCCGAGGTCGCGATGCAGCTGGACAGCCTCGGCCGGGGTGCAGTGCTGCGTTTTCATGAACCAGCGCGGCTCGTAGGCGCCGATCGGCAGCAGCGCGAGATCGGGCGGTCCGAGGCGGTGACGGATCTCGTCGAACATCTGGTCGTCGTAGGCGGTGTCACCGGCGAAGTGCACGGTGCGCGCCCCGCAGCGCAGGTTGAAACCGGCCCAGAGCCGGCGGTTGCGCCAGCCGGTGACGCGGTTGCTCCAGTGCCGTGCGGGCGTGGCGGTGACGACGAGTCCCGGCGTGAGCGTGTGCGCCTGCCACCAATCGAGCTCCACGATCTGGCGAAAGCCTGCGCGGTGGCCGAGGTCGGCGTTGCCCAGTGGCGTGATCAGCACCGGATCGTGGGCGGCGGCGAGGCGGCTGAGCGTCGGCAGGTCGCAATGGTCGTAGTGGTCGTGGCTGAGCAGGACGGCGGCGATCTTCGGGAGCGCGTCGAACTCCACCGCCGGGGCATGGACGCGGCGGATGCCGTAGCGGCCCTCGGGGCCGCAGCACGGGCTGTACACCGGGTCGGTGAGCACGTTGCCCAGCGGTGTCTGGAGCAGAAAGGTGGCGTGGTTGATCCAGGTGGCGGCGATTTCTCCGGGGCCGGGCGCCGCGGGCGGCGTGCGCGATGCGATCTCCACCCAGCGCGGCCAGCGTGCGGGGCGGCTCGTGCATTTCCAGAACAGGATGCTCCAGGGCCAGATCCTGGGATGATGGCGCGGGTTGAAGAAAACCCGGCCATTGCAGTGCTCGGAAATCGGGAAACGCGGCATGAGTGCCGCCACGATGCCGAAGCCGGCGGCTTTGCCAACTGCGCAGCGGCTCGACGAAAAGTTCTTTTCGGCGGCCTGCGTGCGGCCATGGTGGGCATATGCCACGCCTCTCTGATTCGCTGCATGCCACCCGAGCCCGTGTGGTGCACCCGCACGCCTGGATATGGGAGCCGCTGGAGGCCGATCCTCGCTTCCTGTTGCGCGCGATGTTTGGCTGCAAGGCGGCCTACCTCGACGGGAAAATGATGCTGTGCTTTGCGGCCAAGGATGAGCCCTGGCGCGGCGTGCTCGTGTGCACCGCGCGCGAGCAGCATGCGTCGCTCATGCAGACGCTGCCCGCGCTCACCCCGCATCCGGTGTTGAGCAAGTGGCTGTATTTGCCGGAGGCGCGGGGCGATTTCGAGACCGTGGCCGCGCGCATCGTGGAGCTCGTGCGCCGGCGCGATCCGCGCGTGGGCGTGATGCCCTCCGTGCGCCGTCGGCGGGCGCGGCTGCCGGTCAAGTAGTCTGAGCGCCGCGAGAAAACTTTTGCCAAGGTGCGTGCGGGCGGGGTTGATGCCGCGATGCGTATCAGTGGCGGACAGGCTCGTGGGATTCCGTTGCGGGTGCCGCCCGGCGATGTCGTGCGGCCCGCGACCGATGGCATGCGCCAGGCGGTGTTTTCGAGCATCGCATCGCGCGTGCCCGGGGCGCGTTTCTTCGACCTGTGTGCCGGCAGCGGCGCGTACGGGCTGGAGGCGTTGAGCCGGGGCGCGGCGGGCGGCGTGTTTGTCGAAAAGAACGCAAAGGCCGTCGCGTGTGTGCGCACGAATCTCGCGGCGGTGTGCAAGAGCCTCGGGCGCGACGAGCGCGAGGCCGGCACGATCCTCGCGATGGATGTGCTGACGGCGCCGCTCGGCGCGCAGCCGGTGGCCGATCTGGTGTTCGTCGATCCGCCCTACGACATCATCCCGGATTTCGCGCCGCAGGTGTTTGCGCGCCTCGACGAGGTGCTGGCGCAGGCCGCAGATCCCGTGGTCGTTTTCGAGATGCCGGGCGAGATGACGCTGGAGCCGAAGGGCTGGACGTGTGCGAAGCGCCTCGGCAAGGGCGTGCGCCAGCCGACGGTGGCGTTTTTTAGAAAAGCCGGCGCTGTGCTTTGACGATGGCGGTGGCCGCGACGACAGCGGTCTCCAGCCGGAGCACGCGTTGCCCGAGGTGCACGAGTGTGAAACCGGCGCTGCGCAGCGCGTCGCGGTCGCGCGCCGACCAGCCGCGCTCGGGGCCGAGCGCGAGCACGATTCCTCGCGAGGTGGAGTCGCTCTTGACGGCATCGCCGAGCGCGGCGGTGGCTTCGTAGTTGTCGAGTGCGAGGCGCGTGCCGCCCTCGGGGAGTGCGGCGAGTGTGTCGGCGAGCGTCTGCCCGTAGGCGAGCGACGGGAGGCGCGTGCAAAACGCCTGGGCGGCTCCGGCGAGCAGGTGGCGGCGCCATTCGCCGGTGTGCCAGAGGGGGCTTTGCGCGTAGCCGGGCTCGCCTTTTTCGGCGGTGACGAAATGGAGCGCGGCGACGCCGAGCGTGGTGGCGTCGTGGAGAATTTTGCGTGCGGTCTGCGGGCGCGGCAGGCCGAGGATCAGCGTGATCGGCGCGAGCGGCGGCGGCGGGTTGCTCCAGTCGAAATGGAGCGTGAGGACATCGGCGGCGAGGGCGACGAGTGTGCCTTTGCCGCGGGGACCGTCGACGAGGCCGGCGTCGAAGGAATCGCCTTCGCGCCGGTGCAGGATTTCAAGCAGGTGCTGTGCGCGGGCGTCGGTGCGCGGGAGTGGGCGGTCGATCTCGTGAGACTCGAAGAGGAGGAGGTTCACGAGGCGACGATGCGGTCGATCTCGGCGAGCTCGTCGGCAGACAGGGCGAGATTTTTGACGACGCCGAGGTTATCCTCGATCTGGCTGACCTTGCTGGCGCCGATGAGCGCGCTGGTGATCGACGGGTGGCGGAGCACCCAGGCGAGGGCGAGTTGCGAGAGCGACTGGCCGCGGGCGCGGGCGAGCGAGTCGAGCCGGCGGACTTTGGAGAGTTTCTCCTCGGTGAGGTGCTCGGGCTTGAGAAAACGCGGGTCGCGCGCGGCGCGGGCGTCGGCCGGGATGCCGTTGAGATAGCGGTTGGTGAGCTGGCCTTGCGCGAGCGGGGAAAAGACGATGCCGCCGATGCCTTCCTGCGTGAGGACGTCGAGGAGGCCGTTTTCCGGCCAGCGGTCGAAGAGGTTGTAGCGCGGCTGGTGGATGAGGCAGGGCGTGCCGAGCTGGCGGAGGATGGCGGCGGCGCGCGCAGTCTGCGCGGCGTTGTAGTTGGAGAGGCCGACGTAGAGGGCTTTGCCGGAGCGCACGGCGTGGTCGAGCGCGCCCATGGTCTCCTCGATGGGCGTGTCGGGGTCCGGGCGGTGGTGGTAGAAGATGTCGACGTAGTCGAGGCCGAGGCGCGCGAGGCTCTGGTCGAGCGAAGCGAGGAGGTATTTGCGCGAGCCGAAGTTGCCGTAGGGGCCTGGCCACATGTCGTAGCCGGCTTTGGTGGAGATGATGAGCTCGTCGCGGTGGGCGGCGAGGTCTTCGCGGAGGACGCGGCCGCAGGTGGTCTCGGCGGAGCCGGGGGGCTGGCCGTAGTTATTGGCGAGGTCGAAGTGGGTGATGCCGAGATCGAAGGCGCGCAGGAGGAGGGCGCGGCTGTTGGCGTAGTCGTCCTGAGCGCCGAAGTTGTGCCAGAGACCGAGGGAGATGACGGGGAGTTTGAGCCCGCTGTGGCCGCATCGGCGGTAGAGCGCGGGATTGTCGTAGCGGGTGGGGGCTGGCGTGTGAGGCATGGTCGTTGGGGAGTTGGGGGAATCGAGGCGCGGATCGAAGTGGAGCGCAGCAAGAAAAGGCTCCGGTAAAATGTGAGAGAAAGGTGCGAGATAAAGGCGGGCGGGTGAAAATGCGGGGACGCGGATGGGTGTTTTTGCAGGTGCCTGGCACGTTGGATATAAACTTGAGATTTGGAACTCCGGAGCTACGGTGCCAACCCCTTGATGATAGTACCTGTAGTCGATTTTGCGATGCTGCTGGCGGAGAGCGATGCCGTGGAGTGGGCGCTCGTCGTGGAGTTCCTAGTCGGCGGTGCGTTGGGGTTTGGCGTCGTCTGGGTGATCACGCGCAATGCGCGCCGGGTGGCTCGGCAGAATGCGTCGGAATTGGTGGAAGTGGCGAAGCGCGAGGCAGCTGTGGCTGCCCAGGAGGTGAAGCAGCGTGCCGATGAGGAGATTTCCGAGAAGCGTGCGGAGACGAACCGGGAGTTCGACCGCCGCGAGATCGAGATGGATGTGAAGCTGCGCGAGATTCGCGCGCACGAGGAGTCGCTGGCATTGCTCGACTATCAGTTGGAGCAACGGCAGGAGCGGCTGACTCGCGAGGGTGTGGCGATCAAGCAGGCGCGCGATGCGATGCGGGATTTGTCGCGGTCGCTGCGCAAGCGGCTGGAGGGCGTGGCGCACATGGATGCGGAGGACATCAAGAAGCAGTTGCGCGACGAGGTGATGTTGGAGTCGCAGGACGAACTGCGCGCGCTGCGGCGCGAGATGCTGGAGCGCTCCGAGCAGGAGGTGCAGAGCCAGGCGAAGCGAATTTTGATCGCTGCGATGCAGCGGCTGGCGAGCCAGCCGAACAACGACATCACCGCGACGATCGTCCATCTGCCGAGCGAGGAGATGAAGGGTCGCATCATCGGCCGTGAGGGGCGCAACATCAAAGCCTTTGAAGCTTCGACTGGAGTGACGCTGCTGATCGACGAATCGCCGCAGATGGTGCTGATCTCGTCGTTCGACCCGGTCCGCCGTGAAGTGGCGCGGGTGGCGCTGGACAGTCTGGTGAAGGATGGGCGCATCCACCCGGCGAGCATCGAGGATTTTGTGAAGCGGGCGCAGGAGGAGATCGAGCTGCACACGACCGAGGCCGGCGAGGCGGCGGTGGCGAAGCTCAACATCAACGGTCTGCACCCGGAGATCATCAAGCTGCTGGGCAAGTTGAAGTATCGCTTTAGCTACACGCAGAACATGCTCGATCACTCGATCGAGGTGGGATTCCTCGCGTCGATGCTCGCGAGCGAGGTGGGGCTCGATCCGAACATCGCGAAGCGCGCGGGCTTGCTGCACGACATCGGCAAGTCGGTGGATGGCGAGTACGAGGGGAGCCATGCGACCGTCGGCGCGGAGTTTATCAAGCGGTACGGGGAGACGCCGATCGTGGTCAACGCGGTGGCGTCGCACCATGAGGAGGTGAAACCCGAGACGATTTACGCGGGGCTCGTGATCCTGGCCGATACGATTTCGGCGGCGCGGCCGGGGGCGCGTGCGGAGTCGATGACCAATTATCTCCAGCGGCTGGACCGGTTGGAAAAACTGGCGTTCAACCTGGAGGGGGTGCAGCAGGCGTTTGCGATCCAAGCCGGGCGCGAAATCCGGGTGGTGGTGAAGCCGGAGGTCGTGACCGATGAGAAGGCGCGCGAGCTGGCCAAGACGTTGCGGCGCCGGATCGAGGAAGAATTGCAGTACCCGAGCACGATCAAGATCACGGTGATCCGCGAGCAGCGTTTCACGGAGACGGCGACCTGATCGCCTTGGTGGCGATTTCGCGCTGGCCTCGGTGTGGCGCATTCTGGCAAGAGGAAGGCATGGCCGACCCGAAAATCCTGGAGACGTTTCCCAATCCCGCCGCCCATCGCGACTACATCATCGAGCACACGCACCACGAGTTCACCTCGGTGTGCCCGAAGACCGGCCATCCGGACTTTGCGGAGATCACGGTGCGCTACGTGGCGGATAAAACCTGCGTGGAGCTGAAGTCGCTGAAGCTGTATTTCCACGCGTTTCGCAACGAGGGGATATTCTTCGAGGCGGCGACGAACAAGATTTGCGACGACCTCGGTGCGGCGCTCAAGCCGCGCAGTCTGACGATCATTGCGAAATGGAAGGCCCGCGGCGGCTTTTCCTCGGTGATCACGGCGGACTGGGTGCCCGCAAAAAAGCGCCGTCGGTAAACGGCGCCTGGAATTTAAAAACTGGAGGCGGGACGAGGGATACTCGTCCCGCCTTTTTGTTTCAGGGATTGGCGGGTGGGTCGTGCACTCCCCCGAGGCTCGATCACCTTCCCATCCCGGGAAAGTCGGTCAGGGCTGGGGCTTGCCGGGTTCGAATTTGAAGACCTGCTGCGCGCGGACGAGGACCGGCTGGCGGCGGCACAGCGGCGGCTCGAATTTCCACGTCGTGATGGCGTCGATGGCGAGGCTGGCGAGCTCGGGATGGTCGGCCTTGAGGACGGCGGGCATGCGAATGGCTCCATTTTCATCGATGAAGAACTCGACGAGCACCGAGCCGTGGATGCCTTTTTCGGACAAGTCGCGGCCGTAGCGCGGGGCGGTCGCGGTGATGGGCGTGGGGATGCGGTCGAGCTCCTGGAGCGTGGCGGGCTTATAGGTGATAATGGTGTTGCGCATGTCGCCGTGCAGGAAGGTTTCGACGATGCTGCTGACGTCGTCGACGACGACCATGCCGGTGTTTTCGAAGTGGAAGGTGAGCTCGGTCTGGGCTGTCACGGGCACGCCATTGCGGATGGCCGGGGTGAACCGCCATTTTTTGAGGGCGTTGACGGTGGCGGTCGCAAACTCCTCGCGGGTGTAGCGGATGACGAGGATGTCGGCGAGTTTGCCCTCGGCATCGATGCAGATGGCGACCTGGGCGAGGCCGGTCGTGACATGGGTCTTACGAAGGGTGATGGGATATTCGGGGAGCGGACGCTCAATCGCGCCGGGGGCGCAGTCGGCGAGCGGGGCGGTCGTTTGGGCGGTGGCGGCACCGACGGAGGCGAGTCCGAGGGCGAACGAGAGAAGCAAGGTTGAGGCTTTCATGAGAAGGATGTGGTTGCTCGGCAGAACACCCGGATGGCCGAATTCCCTTCATAGATTTTTGCGGCGTTCGACGTTGGTGCGTGCGCGTGATCGGGCGTTTGTAAAAAGTTAACGGGTTTTTTGCCAAGTGAATGATTGCGGGCAACGGGGGGATGTTATTCCCTCGTCGCGCTTCAAGTACTCCATGTGTAAATTCATTACCACCAAGGTTTCCGCAATATCCCTGGCTGTCCTGATGCTCGCTGGTCAGGCCGGCTGTACCAAGGAGGAATCGGCCCCGCCTCCGGCTCCCCGCCCGGCGCCCAAACCGATCACGCCGATCGCTCCGGCGACGCCCGAGGCGACGGTCAACCGACTGACGAATCCACCGGCGCCCGAGGTCAAGCCGCATAAGCAGGAAGCGGTGACGCGTTTCCCGGAAGCGATGCCGTCGCTTGGGGAAAAACCGATGGCGACACCCGGTGTGGCCACGAGTGCCGTGCCTGCCTCGGCCGAGGCAGCTGCGCCTGGGGAACCGGTTCCGGCTACGGAGAAACCGGCTGAGCCGGAGGTCGCCCCGGCTCCGGCCGAGTCATCGACCGCTCAAGTGGCCCCCGTGGTGCCCTCAATTCTCGCGCCGGTGAAGGGGTTGACGGCTGACGGCACCGCCAGCGAGCTGAAGGAGCGTGATTGGACCGGAGTCGTGCTGGTGCCGCTGGATATCGTGTCGTCGTCGGCGCACACGGTGCAGGTATTGCTCGAGCACGTGGAAGCCCATCCGCTGACGGATGGAAGCGTGCGGGTGTGGCTGCGTCTGCGCAACCGCCTCGACAAGCCGATTTACACGGAGGTGGGGTGCTCATTCCGCACTCACGAGCGGCCGGATGGCGATGCGACGCCGTTCTACGGGCTCGACATCGCGCCGCACGGTTTCTCGGACGTGTTTTTCGTATCGCCGAAGGGCCGGCAGAATCTGGACAACTACACGGTGCTGGTGCGCAGCGAAAACATGTTGCGCAAGACCACGGTCAAGATGCGCTGATCGCATCGTCACCGCCGCAGGATTGACGCCGCCCGAAAACGAGGCGGCGTTTTTTTTCAGGCGTTGCCGTGGGCGGCCGGCTCGGTCTTGGGCTCGTCGGGATAGAGGTCGATTCCGGGGTAGAGTTTTTTCGCGCACTCCGGGCAGATGCCGTGGCTGAAGCTGGCTGTGGTGCGTGCGGAGATGTAGCTCTCGACCTGGTCCCAGTAGCCTTGATCGTCCCGGACTTTTTTGCAGTTGGCGCAGATGGGGATGAGGCCGGTGAGGGTCTTCACTTCGGTGAGGGCTGCGCGCAGCTCGGCGAGGAGGTGCTCGCGTTCGACGAGGGTCTGTTTGCGCTCGATGGCGTAGGTAATGGTGCGCGCGAGCAGAGCGGGGGTGACCTGACCTTTGGGAAGGTAATCCTGGGCTCCGGCGTGCACGAGCTGGAGCCCGAGTTTCTCGTCGTCGATGCCGGTCAGGACGACGATGGGAAAGTTGGGGTATTTTGCGTGGGTTTTTTCGAGTGTCGGGGCGCCGGAGCTGTCGGGGAGCGTGAGGTCGAGGAGGACGGCGTCGATGGGCTTTGAGGCGAGGGCGGCCCAGGCGTCGGCGAGCGTCTCGGCGATCTGGCAGGCAAAGGGTGGGGGCTCGATGTTGGCCAGCGACATCTGGATGAGGCGCGCCTGGCCTGGATCGTCTTCCACGATGAGGATCGACCGAGGGGGGGGCTTGGGCGTGGGAGTGGACGTGGCGAGTGACATGGGGCTGTTTCTGGCAACGAATGCGAAAGGGACGGTGATGCAACTGGCGGGGGCGCTGCCGTGCCGCTCAGGTCTCGCTGGCTTCGGGCAGGGTGAATAGGAAGGTGCTGCCGTGGTCGGGAGCGGACTCGACCCAGATACGGCCGCCATGGAGCTCGACGATTTTTTTGCAGATGGACAGGCCGATGCCGGAGCCGGGGTATTTGCGGCGGGTGTGGAGGCGCTGGAATATGACGAAGATGCGGTCGAAGGCTTCCGGGTCGATGCCGATGCCGTTGTCTTGGACAGAGAGTCGCCACTGGTGCTCGTCTGGAAGGTGGAGTGCGTCGATGCGTACGTGAGGAGGGGCTTCGCCGTGAAATTTGAGGGCGTTGGCGATGAGGTTTTGGAAGAGCTGGGCGAGCATGGTGGGATCGCCTTCTACGGTGGGGAGGGGCGTGGTTTCGACGGTGGCATGGGCGTCCTGGATCGCGAGTTTGAGGTTGTCGCAGACATCGGAGACGAGCCGTGTGCAATCGACAGGGGCGAAGTGAAGCGCACGGCCGACACGTGAGTAGGCGAGGAGGTCTTGGATGAGTTTCTGCATACGCTGGGCGCCATCGACGGCATAGGCGATGAACTCGTCGGCTTCGGCATCGAGTTTCTGGCGGTAGCGTTGAGCGAGGAGCTGGACGTAGCTGGCGACGAGCCGGAGGGGCTCCTGGAGGTCGTGCGAGGCGATGTAGGCAAATTGCTCGAGGTCGCGGTTGGAGCGTTCGAGCTCGGCGAGGGTGGCGTGGAGGCGCTCTTCGGAGAGTCGGCGGGCAGTGATGTCGATGGCGACGCCGACTTGGTAGAGGGCGTCGCCGCGCTCGTCGCGGACGACGGCGACGGATAGATCGATCCAGACTTTTTCGCCGTTTTTGGTGACCCCCTGCTTTTCGAGACGGAAACCGTCGCGCTGGCTGTTTTTGATTTCGTCGAGGAAGGTGCGCTCGGCCTGGGCGGACGTGGGCGCGAGGAAAGTGCTTGGGTCGAGCCCGACGATTTCGCTGCGGGTGTAGCCGAAGAGCCGTGCGTAGGCGTCGTTTGCGTAGAGGATGTGGCCGGCGCGGTCGCGGAAGAAGAAGCCGGTGTTGCTGGCTTCGAAGATGGCGCGCAGACGGGCTTCGTTTTCGCGGACGGTTTGTTCGGCCTGTTTGCGTTCGGTGATGTTGCGGACGATGAAGACGGCGAGGTGGCGCTCGCCTGCGTCGATGACGAGGGGGGCGGCGCGGCCTTCGAACCAGCGTGGGGTGTCGTGGTCGGAGAGCTGGTACTCGATGTGCTGGGTGCGGCGTGTCTCAATGGCTTGGATCGCGGTTTGGTGAAGGGCGAGTGCGATCTCGGCCGGGAGGACTTCGGCGAGGCGGCGGCCTTGGAGGACCTCCGGCGGGGTGCCTGGGACGGGGCTGACGGAGGAGAGGACCTCCTCGAAGCGGGCTTCGCGGTCGAGGATGTAGGCGATGTCCGGGAGCGCCGAGGTGAGGGCGCGCATGCGGTCTTCGGCACGTTTGCGGTCGCGGACTTCAGATTCCAGGGAGTGGTTGGTGTGCTGGAGCTCGAGGGTGCGGACGAGGACGCGTTGTTCGAGGTCCATCTGGGCGCGGCGGAGGGCTTCGGCCTGGCTGCGTATTTCGGTGAAATCCTGCCAGAAGAGGATGGTGTGATCGCCGATGACGACCGTGGAGAGCTCCATCTGGAGGGTGGTGCGGTCGTGGGTGGTGATGGCGGCTGAGACGGGGACCATGGCGGCATTGGTCCGAGTGGCGTCGGCGAGATGGTTTTCCCATTGGGCACGGATTTCGTCGCCGTAGAAGAAGTCGGGGAAGAGGACGGCCCAGAGGGCTTCGATGTCGGGGGCGTTTTCGATGGTGTAGCCGGTGAGCTGGGTGAAGCGGCGGTTGATGAGGCGGGATCGGAGTGGGTCGCCGGAGGCGATGACGATGGCGACGGGGGCGTGCTCGACGAGCTGGCTGAGGAGGGTCTCGCGTTGGGCGAGGATGTGTGCGGATTCGTGGCGCTCGATGTTGTTGCGGACGAGTTCGGCGGCGGATTCGAGGATGCGGCGTTCGTCAGGGCTGAAGGGGGGGGCGTCTTCGACGGGGGCGAGCTCGATGGCGAGGAGGTTGCCGCCGACGGTGCGGTAGGAAAAGGAGCTATAGCGGCTGTTGTTGGTCGCGTCGGTCTGGGAGGATCGGCCGATGAGGCCGTGGTAGGAGACGCGTGCGTGGAAGGCGTGGCCGTCGCGGAAGCCGGAGGGCATGGCGTTGGCGAGGGCTTGGAGTCGCGGGGCGTCGATGGGGCCGGCGCCATCGTCGAGGAGACGGGCGAGTTGCTGGAGCATGGAGAGCTCGCGGACGCGCTGGTCGAGGTTGCGGAGGAGCTGGCTGCGTTCGTCGTGTTGTTGATGGAGGGTGGCGACGAGTTGGCGGCGCTGGAGTGCGAGGGCAATGAGCAGTGCGGCGAAGGTGGCGAGGGCGAGCCAGCAGAGGATGTGCCCGAGCAGGTGGCGTGTGGCTCCAAACAGGAGGATGAGGAGGAGCGCGCCGAGGCCGGCGGCTAGGTACTGGACCGTGCGTTGGAGCGCGTCGGCCTTCATTGCTGGGGCGCGGGTAGCCCCAGGCCGCGAGCGAGTGCGGCTTTGAGGTCTTCGAGTCGGACGGGTTTACTGAGGTAGTCGTTCATGCCGGCGCTGAGGCATTTCTCTCGGTCGCCTTGGAGCGCATTGGCGGTCATGGCGAGGATGTGGGTGGGGCGGAGTTTGTGCTGGCGCTCCCACTGCCGGATGCGGCGGCTGGTTTCGTAGCCGTCCATGTCGGGCATCTGGCAGTCCATGAGGATGAGGTCGAAGGGGCGGTTCTCGACAGCGCGGAGGGCGGCGAGGCCGTCGCCAGCGACTTCGGCGTGGTAGCCGAGACGGGCGAGTTGTTGTTTGGCGACCTTCTGGTTGACGGTGTTGTCGTCGACGAGGAGGAGGCGGAATTCCTCGGGTTTGTGGTGGAGGGGGTGGCTGTCGATCGGGGGCGGGGCGGGCTGTGCGGGGGCCGGTTTGGGCGGGTCGAAGCGGCCGGAGAGGGTGCCGAGTGTTTGGAGGAGGGGGATCTGGCGGACGGGTTGGCCGAGGACGCCGTGGATGCCGTTTTGCTCCAGCCAGCGGATTTCGGTGAGGTGGCGGAGTGGGACGAGGGCGACGATTTTGAGTTTGGCGAAGGAGGGATCGGCCCAGATGGCTTCGGCGAAGTCCCAGCCGAGGCGGCCGTGGACATCGAAGTGCACGAGGGCAATATCGTGGGGAGGATTTCCCGAGGAGGGGTTGGCGAGTGCGAGGGCATCGGCCGTGTGCATGGCCATGCTGACCTGGATGCCGAAAGGCTGGAGGCGCTGGGCGAGGCTGTTGCGGACGTTGGCGCTGGGGTGGAGGATGAGGACGCGCAGTCCAGCGAGGCAGGCGGGGTCGAGGTCGGCAGAGGTGCCGGCGGGCGGGGTGGTTTTGGGCAGGGGGAGGGTAAACCAGAAGGTGGAGCCCTCGCCCTCGCGGCTTTCGACGCCGATGTGGCCGCCCATGAGTTCGACGAGTTGTTTGGAGATGGCCAGTCCGAGGCCGGTGCCGGCGGCGCGGCGGACGGTGCTGGCGTCGACCTGGCTGAAGGCTTCGAACAGGCGGGTGAGATCGGAGGGGGAGATGCCGATGCCGGTGTCGGTGACGGCGAAGCGCAGGAGGGCGTTGGCGTCGTCTTGGGATTCGACCTGGACGCGCAGCCAGATCTCGCCGTGGTCGGTGAACTTGATGGCGTTGCCGATGAGGTTGGTGAGGATCTGGCGTAGGCGGACGGGGTCGACTTTGACGTACCGGGGGACGGCGGGGGCGACCCAGCTGAGCAGGTCGAGGTTTTTGGATTGGGCGCGCTCGGCGAGGAGGTCGAGCGGGGCTTCGACGAGCTCGAGAAGGTCGGTGTCGGCCGGGCTGAGGGGCATCTTGCGCGCTTCGATTTTGGAGAAATCGAGGATGTCGTTGATGATGGTCAGCAGGGTGTCGGCGCTGGAGCGGATGGTTTCCGCGAAGTCGCGTTGCTGGGCGGAGAGCGTGGTGCCGAGGAGGAGTTGGGTCATGCCGACGACGCCGTTCATGGGGGTGCGGATCTCGTGGCTCATGGCGGCGAGAAATTCGCTCTTGGCCTGGGCGGCGTTTTCGGCGGCGAGCTTGGCCTGCTGGAGGGCACGCTCGGTGTGTTTGCGCGCGGTGATGTCTTCTTTGACGGCGATGTAGTGGGTGGGCCGGCCCTGGGCGTCGGTGATGGGGGAGATGCTGGCGAACTCCCAGTACTCTTCGCCGTTCTTCTTGAGGTTTTGAAACTCGCCGTGCCAGGTCTGGCCGGCACTGATGGTCTTCCAAAGCTCTTTGTGGACTTCGGGCGGGGTGCAGGGGGAGCGGAGGATGCGTGGATTTTTGCCGAGGGCCTCCTCCTGCGTGTAGCCGGTGATTTCTGTGAATTTGGGGTTTACGTACTCGATCTTGCCGTGGAGGTCCGTGACGACGATGGAGGCGGGGCTGAACTCGACGGCGCGGGAGAGTTTGCGGAGGCGCTCAATGTTGCGGGAGTGCTCGATGGCGATGCCGACGAGGCTGGCCGTAGAGCTGACCAAGTGGATCTCGTCGGGGGAGGGCGCGTGGCGCGTGTGGTGGAAGATGGTGAAGACGCCGATGACCTGGCCGTCTGTGGCGAGGACGGGCTCGGCCCAGGCGGAGCGCAGGCTGGCGCGGTCGGTGGCGTCGCGGATGCTCTCTGGAAGCGGGAATGAGTGGAGGTCTTCGGCGATGATGCGCCGGCAGCTGGCGGCGGCGGAGGCGCTGACGCCGTGGGCGGTGTCGATGGGGGTGCCCTCGATGGCGCGGCTGAAGGCATGAGGGAGGCTGGGGGCGGCACCGATTTGGAGGCAGTCGCGCTCGGGGCTGGTGAGGAAGATGGCGCCGCGGGCGCCGGGGCTCTCCTCCTCGATGGCGCGGACGATTTCGGCGAGGACACTGGTGAGCGGGGAGCCGCGTGCGAGGCGTTCGAGGGAGGTGCGCAGCTGTTGCTCGCGGCGGTCGATGGCCTTGCGGGCAGTGATGTCGAGGGCGGTGCTGACGAGGTGGAGGGGGGTGTTGCGATCGTCGCGGATGACGGCGACGGAGAGGTCGATCCAGCGGGTGATGCCGTCCTTGGTGAGGAAGCGTTTTTCGACGCGGTAGTGGTCGCGTTTCCCGGTGTTGATCTCCTGGAGCATGGGGACTTCGGCGAGGAGATCGGAGGGGTGGGTGAACTTGCCGGTGTGCTGGCCGGCCAGCTCTTCGTGGGAGTAGCCGACGAGTTCGCAGAAGGCCTGGTTGACGAATTGGACGATGCCGGCGCGGTCGCTGTAGGCGATGGCGGTGCCGCTGTTTTCGAAGATGGCGCGGAAGCGGCGTTCGCTGGCGATGACTTCGGCGCTGCGCTCCTGGACGCGCAGTTCGAGTTCGTCCTTGGCCTGGTGGAGCTCGGCCTCGAAACGTTTGCGTTCGGAAATGTCGAGGATGGCGCCGATACGGCGGAGCGGGTGCCCCTGTTCGTCGCAGAGGACGGCGCCGCGATCGGCGACGAAAAGGATGGAGCCGTCCTTGCGGATGATCCGGTACTCGAAGGCGTAGCGGCCGCCGGCTTGCTGGGTTTCGTGGAGGCGGCGGGTGTAGTCGGCGCGGTCTTCGGGGTGGATGAGGGCGATCCAGGAGGCCAGGTCATGGTCGGCGAGCTCTCCTAGAGTGCGGCCGAGGAGCTCTCGTGTGGCGCCGATCCAGCGGATGACACCCGGTCCGAGGGCGTGGTCGTAGATGCATTGCCCGGTCTGGAGTGTGGCGATGCGGAGGCGTTCCTCATTTTTTGTGAGGGCGGACTCGGCGAGGTGGCGCGCGGTGATGTCGCGGCCGGTCGAGACGAAATGCGCGATCTGGCCGCGCTCGTCCCGGATGGGGGCGATTGATTTTTCCTCGTAGTAGATTTCGCCGTTTTTGCGGCGGTTGGCAAAGATGCCTGTAAAGATGTGGCCACCGAGGAGGGTGCCCCAGAGGTGGAGGTAGAAATCGGCGTCGTGCAGGCCGGATTTGAAGAGGCTGGGCTTGTGCCCGAGCAGCTCGGCGGCGCGGTAGCCGGTGGCCTCTTCGCAGGCGTGGTTGACGTAGTCGATGGTGCCGCGGGCGTCGGTGATGAAGACGATTTCTGAGGTCTGCTCGACCACGCGGGCGAATCGTTGGCGGGCGACTTCAGTGCGTTTCTGGAGAGCCTCGGTCTCGCGGAGGTGGCGGCTCACCCGTACGGTGGCGAGGAGGAGAAGAATGAGGCCGGAGGCGCCGACGTAGAGTGCCGTGGTGCGGGCCCAGGGGGTGGGGTAGAGGGTGTGGGGAGCGCCGAGGGCGAGCAGCAGGAGGGCCAGTCCGAACGTCCATTGGGCGGCGCGTGGGAGACCGGGAAGGAAATGCGTATGGAGCAGACGCATGGACGGGCGCGGGGTGTTCATGCCATGGGTTCACGTGGCCTTGCGTGGGCTAAGGCCGAGGTGGGGGCGCTTGGGCGAAGTGGCATGGGAGGAGAACGAGGGTGAAAAAGGAAGGGCCTCGGGGCCGGCGCCTCGCGGTGGCGCACTCTAGCTCAAGTTCCCGAGGATGAACAACTCGTCGGCTCATTTTCGCCCCATGTGGGCATAAAAAAACCACCCATGTGGGTGGTTTGAATAACGTGGCTCCGGCTGGTGTTTTAACCGGCTCTCAGCTGCCGGGTTTTGAGGCCGGCAGGGCCGCGAGCTCGGGAGGAAGCTGGTCGGCCGCGTAGGTCGGGAAACTGAGCTCGAGCAAGGCGATGGCGGGCACGTCGAAGCGTGTCTGTCCGGCGCTGCGGTCGACGAGCATGGCGACGCCGACGGGGGTGCCGCCGGCTTTACGTACGATGTCCAGGCATTCGAGGACGCGGCCGCCGCGGGTGACGACGTCTTCGACGATGAGCACGCGCTCGCCGGGGCTGAGTGTGAAGCCACGGCGCATGACCAGGGCGTTGTTCTCCTTTTCTGCAAAGATGAAGCGCGACTTGCTCTGGCGCGCGACCTCCTGGCCGATGACGAGGCCCCCCATCGCGGGGGCGAGCACGGTCGTGTAGGACAGGCCGGAGAGCTTGGGCAACAGGAGCTGGGCGAGGCGCTCGACGGCGTCCATGCGTTGGCACACCTGTGCGCACTGGAAGAAATGGCCGCTGTGCAGGCCGGAGCGCAGGATGAAGTGGCCCTGGAGAAGGGCTTTCGTGCGTTTGAAGATATCGAGAACCTCTTGTTGGATCGCGTCCATGGGGGGACGAAATGGGCCGAGGGGCGCGAAAAACTCAAAATCATTTTTGCGCCGGGTGCGGAGGCCCGCTACGGTCGGCCACTCGTGTGTGACTTGGAAACAGTTCCTTTGGAGGACGAATTGGGCGATGTGCTCGAAAAAGCCCTCTGCCGCGCCGGTCTGACTGCCGGTGAAGCGGCGGCGCGTGCCGGGATCGGGGTCGCCCGGGTCAACGATGCGTTGGACTGGCGCAGCGACTTGAACTGCGAGGAGTTGCGCCGTCTCGCACAGGTGCTCTCGCTCAACGAGGTCGGGCTGTGTGCGCTGGCCCGCGGAGCCTATCCGAGGCCGGCGATCGAGGGTCTGCCCTTCTGCCTGTTCCCGCTGCGGATGCCCCATGGCATCGGCGTGGCCAATGCCTACATCGTCTCCGAATGCGGCAGCGGGCGTGGCGTGCTTTTCGACACCGGTGCCAATCTGACCGAGTTGCAGGCGGTCTGGCCCAGAAGCATCCGGCAGATCGACGCGATTTTCATCACCCACATCGAGCAGGAGCACACCGGCGGCTTGTGCGAGATCGTGCAACGCTTCGGAGTGCCGGCGGCGTTTGTGCCCGAGGGCGCAAAAACGCCGTGCGGCTGCGCACGCTCCCTGGCCGATGGAGGCGACTGGACGGGCGAGCATGTCGCGGTGACCGCGCTCCACACGCCTGGCCACGCCGCGTGCCACAACGCCTACCTCGTGCGCTCACGCCGTGCCCCGCAGGGCGTGCCGGTGCTCGTCTCGGGCGACTTGATTTTTGCCGGCTCGGTCGGCGGTGCGCACTTCTGCTGCCGCCGGCTTCATGAGAGCGTGCAACGCGTGCTGCGCGGCGTGCCCGATGTGGCCGTGATCGCGCCGGGGCACGGGCCGTTGACGACTGTCGGTCACGAGCGTCGCTACAATCCCTTTGTCCTGTGACATCGCGGCGCCCGTCGCCCCGGCTTCACGCCGCGGGTGGCTTCGCCCATTTTCCGAGGCATTGGAGCAGGGTGTCGGCGGTGAGCGGTTTTGAGAGGAAATCGTCCATGCCGGCGGCGAGGCAGGCTTGTTTCGTCTCGGGGCGCACATTGCCCGAGATGGCCACGATGGGGAGCCGCCGGCCGGCCAGATGGCGCCGGATCAGGCGCGTGGTTTCCCGTCCGTCGAGGCCGGGCATCTGGATGTCCATCAGAACGAGGGCCCACGGTCCGGAGCAGGCCCGGGCGAGCGCGTCGGTGCCGTTGTCGACGATCGTGGGCAGGTAGCCGAACTGGCGCAGGAGCAGTTCGAGCACGCGCTGGTTGGCCCAATCGTCCTCCACCACGAGGATCGGCGTGTTGGCGGGCACCTGGGCGCCCTGGGTTGCGTGGGGGACGGCGCGGCCGGAGGCATCGGGCGTGTTTTTGTCCGTGATGAGAAAGGGGAGTTCGAAACTGAACTCCGATCCGGCGCCTGGCTGGCTGCGCACCGCGATCTCGCCGCCCATGCGCTGCACGAGGCGCTGGGAGATCGCCAGCCCGAGTCCGGTGCCGCCGTAGCGGCGCGTCATCGAGCTGTCTCCCTGTGTGAACTTGTGGAAGAGTTTCGCGAGGGTCGCTGCATCCATCCCGATGCCCGTGTCGCGCACGCTGAATTTCAGGACAACGCAGGCGCCCTCCTGCCGCACGGGTGTGATCGAGAGCGTGACACTGCCGCGCTGGGTGAATTTGACGGCGTTGCCGGCGAGGTTGATGAGCACCTGGCGTAGGCGTGTGGGGTCGCCGAGGATGCGGGCCGGCAGGCCGGGCGGGGTGTCGAGCTGGAGCGCCAGTTTCTGGGCCTCGGCACGCGGGGCGATCATGGCAAGCGTGTCGTCGGCCACGCTCAGGGGATCGAAGGAGATGTTTTCGAGCTCGATCCTGCCATTCTCGATTTTGGAGAGGTCGAGGATGTCGTTGATCAGGGCGAGGAGGCTGGAGGCCGCGCGCTGGGCGACGGCGATCTGCTCGGACTGCTCGGCATCGAGGTGCGAGCTTTCCAGGAGCTGGAGCATGCCGACCACGGCGTTCATGGGCGTGCGGATCTCATGGCTCATGGTGGCGAGAAACTCGCTTTTGGCGCGGTTGGCCGATTCGGCGCGTTCCTTGGCTTCGCTGAGCGTGGCGACGAGACGGTCGTTTTCCAGGATGAGCCGGTAGAGGTGTTGCAGGTCTTTGTGGTGGCGCGTCGCGGTGTGGAGGAGGAAAAGGGCATACGTGAGCGTGCAGCCGGCGAGGGTCCATGAGCCAGGCTCGCCGTCGACGAGCATGCGCAGGGCCATCGGGCCGAGCGTCAGTGCGACATACAGCCCGAAGTAATAACGCATCGGCGAGAGTGCCCGTGTGGCGCCTGCGTTGAGTCCGGTGATGATGAGGACCACGATGCAGCGTGTGAGGAGATCGTCGTTCGCGATAAACAGCCAGCCGGCGACGCCCCAGACCGCGCCGGAGACCAGCAAGCCCAGCCCGAAAGCGCGGCGCCAGAAGGTCTGGTCGGGCGCCGACTCCTTCCGCCGGAGGTAGAGGCGGGCGAGAAAAATGCGCGCGGCCGTGACGGTGAGGATCGCCGCGCCCCAGACCAGCGCGGTGCGCGGGTTTGCATGCGCCCACACGCCGCAGACCAGGAGTACGGCAAGAATGGCGTTGGCGATGAGGCTGAAGCCTGCGGAGCGGTAGAGCAGGTGCGTGAGTTCGTCTTCCACCTGGGCAGAGGTGAACGCCGTTCTCTCGACGGGTCGGGCGTGAATCTCGGGCGGGTCGGTCATTGCCGACAAGATGGGCACCCGCGCGCCGAAGAAAACAGGGGCGGCCGAGATTCCTTTGTAGGGAATGCGCCGTCGTCCCTAGGTGAGAACCTGACGCGGCAGGCCCGTTTGGGCGCAAAAAACGCGGCCCGGAAGGGGGCCGCGTTTCTCGTTTGGAAAAGACTCGCCGGGATTATTGGGCCAGCGGCAGGAGCCACTCGCCGAAACTGCCTTGGTAAAACCCGAGGACGACCGAGCTCAGCGCCAGCAGGCCGAGGACGGTGGCGGCCACGGGCGTGACGGCCGTCGTCACCGGGGCGGGTTGCTCGCCGGTCTCGGCGGTGCCGCGCCAGACGGCGAAGGTGGCCGACTTGATCCACCCGAAGTAGTAGTAGATCGAGACAACCACGCCGAGCACCGCGACCGCGAGCAGCGGATACAGGCCGGCTTTAAACGCCGCGATAAACACGAGGAGTTTTCCGATGAAGCCGGCCAGCGGCGGAATGCCCGCCAGCGAGCCCAGCCCGACCACGAGCACCGTGGCGAGGAACGGGCGTTCCTTGGCGAGGCCGTGGTAGTCGTCGAGCGTCTGCTCGGCGTCGTTGGAGCCGGCGAGATGCACCATCACGCCGAAGACGGCCATCGAGGCCAGCAGGTAGGCGAAGAGGTAGAAGAAGACGGCGCTGATTGCCATCGGCTCGTAGAACGACGCCACGACGCCGAGCAGCAGGTAGCCGGCGTGCGCCACGCCGGACAGGCCCATGAGGCGTTTGACGTTGTGCTGCGTGAGTGCGGCGAAATTGCCGAAGAGGATCGTGGCGGCGGCGATCAACGTGAGGATCGCGACGACGAGCGACTGGTAGGCGCCGAAAACGGTGTGCGCCAGCAGGAGCAGCAGCGCGAAGCCGGCGGCCTTGGAGGCGACGGCGAGAAACGCGGTCACGGGCGTGGGCGCACCCTGATAGACATCGGGCACCCAGATTTGGAAGGGCACCGCGCCTATCTTGAAGGCCACGCCGCACAGCACCAGGGCGATGCCCACGGAGGCGAGCAGGTTGTCGGGATTGAGCGCGAGGAACTGCGCCAGCGCCGGGAAGCTGAACGGATCGCGCGCGTGCCCGACCAGCGCCGGGTTGCCCGCCGCGCCGTACAGCAGCGTGATGCCGAAGAGCAGGATCGCCGAGCTGAGTCCGCCGGTGATCAGGTATTTCAAGCCGGCTTCCTGCGAGAGCGGGCTGGTGCGGAAGTAGCTCACGAGGATGTAGAATCCGATGGTCACCGTTTCCAGCGCCACGAAGAGCAGGATGAAGTGGTTGGCCTGCACGAGCAGCATGAGCGCCGCCGTGATCACGAGCACGAGGTGGAAAAACTCGATGCGCGGCAGCTTCTGCTTCGCCAGCGAGATCGTGCCGAGGAAGCTGACGAGCAGCGACGTGAGCACGAAAAACAGCCGCATAAACTGGCCCGGCTGCGAGTGGTGCAGCAGTCCGTTGAAGGTATCGATGCCGAGCCCCGTCCGGAAACGCACGAACAGGCCGGTGAGGATGCCGATCTGCGCGGCCATCGAGACGACCGGGATGATGTCGTGGTGCTTCTTGGGCAGCAGCATCTCCAGGGCGAGCAGCGCGAGCGCGAGCACGCCGAGCATCAGCTCGGGCATGATGGCCACCCAGAGATTGTCGGCGGCGGCGTATTGGAGGTCGGTTAAATTCATCCGGGAAAGGGAGGCGTTAGTGGATAAAGGGAAACACCGGGCGGCGTGCGTGGCGGCGGGTTATTTCGCCGGGGCTTCGGCGGCGGCGACTGCGGCGGGCTGCGGCAGCGCGGCGTTGATCGCGGTCGAGAGGCTCTTGGGCCAGAAGCCGACGAATAGCAGCGCGGCGATCAGGATCAGCGCCGGGATTTTCTCCGCCCAGGTCAGGTCGGTGGGCTCCTTGCCGTTGAGATCCTTTAACATCTCGGGCGTCGGCTCGCCGAAGAAGATCCGTGCGGCAGCGCGCAGTCCGTACACCGCGGAGATCACGATGCCGGTGACGGCGAAGACCGTGAGCACCGGGGAGAATTTCCACGCGGCGATGAAGATCGTGAGCTCGCCCCAGAAGTTGGCGAAGCCCGGCAGGCCGATGCCTGCGAGCGTGGCGGCGACGAAGAAGGCCGCGAGCACCGGCGCCTTTTGGCCGAGCCCGCCCATCTCGTGCAGATCGAAGCTCTGCGTGCGGTGATAGACGCAGGTCGAGAGCAGGAAGAGCAACGCCACCGACAGACCGTGCGCCACCATCAGCATGACCGCGCCGCCGAGGCCGAGCGTCGAGAGCGTCGCGATGCCGAGAAACGCATAGCCCATGTGCATCACGGAGCTGTAACCGATCATCTGCTTGAGATCGCGTTGCGCGAGGGTGATGAGGCCGACGATGAAGACGTTGCCGAGCACCGCGAGCGTCGCGAGGATCGTCACCCAGTCGAGCGCGATGCCGGCCTGCCAGCACGCGGGCAGCATGGATTTGGAGATCATGCTCGTCGGAATGACGATCGGATCGATGCCGCCGAGCGGCAGCAGCGTGACGGCGATCTGGATGAAGCCGTAGAGGCCGAACTTCTTGAGGACGCCGGCGTGGAGCATGGCGGCCGAGCTGGGCGCGGCGCCGTAGCCGAGCGGGGCCCAGGTGTGCAGCGGCCACAGCGAGACGAGCGTGCCGAAGCCGAACACCAGGATGCCGAAGAGGTGCTTCTGCGTGGCGGCGCGGATCGGATCGGCGGCGAGCGCCTGCTTGAGCGCGATCAGGTCGAAGGTTTGCGCGCCGCTCTTCACGTAGATGGCGATCAGGCCGAGCAGCGAGATCATCGCGCCGAGCGTCAGGTAGATCGTCATCTTCATGGCCGCGTAGTTGCGGTCGCGGCCGCCCCAGATGCCGACCATGATGAAGGTCGGGATGAGCGCGAGTTCGTGGAAGAAGTAGAAATAGAAGATGTCGATGCTGGCGAAGACGCCCATCAGGCCGCCCTGCATGATGAGCAGCAGCATGAGGTAGATCTTGAGGCGCTCGGCCTGCGACTGGATGGCGTAGAGCCCGGCGGCGAGGCCGACGAGACCGGCGAGCACGAAGAGCGGCAGCGAGATGCCGTTGAGGCCGAGCTTGAGCGAGATGCCGATGCCGTCGAGGCCCGTGGCGTAGCGGTGCACGAAGGCGTAGTCGGCGCCGAGTCCGGCGGGAAACTGGGTCCAGCACCAGAGCGCGAGCGCCGCCGGGACACCGAAGCCGAGGTAGGCCAGCCGGACCGACCAGCGTTTCGGCAGGCCGAGTGCGATGGCGAGCGCCACGGCGAGCGGCGCCACGATTGCCAGAAGCAGGGGATCGAAAGAGGTCATCGCTTTGAAATGGTCAGAACAGCCCCATCGCGTACGACCAGAAGAGGACGACGCCGATCAGGAACCAGTAAACGTAAACGTGGACGTTGCCGATGTGCAGGGTGCGCGCGCCGATGCCGATCACGCCGGCGACGCCGGCCAGCCCGCGGATGATAAATCCGGCCAGCGCGATCTGCTCGACGAAGCTGAGCGCGCGGGCAAACGGCTGCTGAATCTTGCCGACGTAGTAGCCGTACGCCTCGTCGATCCAGAGCTTGGAGGCGAGCACGCGGAAGAATCCGGGCGAGGCCTGCTCTAGCGAGTCTTCCTTGTCCGAACGGTAGAAGAGCAGTGCGGCACCGGCGCCGACGATCATCACTGCGATCGAGACGATCAGGATGGTCGTGTGCGCGGAGCCGTGGGCCACGGGGATCAGCGTGGCGACCGAGCCGGCGAAATTCGGGAAGAACCCGAGCGGGCCGGTCGCGCCGAAGATTGAGAGGAGTGCGAGGCCGACGAGCGGCGCCCACAGCGTGAAGCCGCCCTCGTGGGCGTGTTCCGACGATTCGGTGCGCGGCGCGCCGAGGAAGGTGAGTTTCCACATGCGCACCATGTAAAACGCGGTGAGCACGGCGGTGAGCGTGAGAATGACGAAGACGGAGGTGTTGTTCTCCATCGCGAGGTAGAGGATCGCGTCCTTCGAGAAGAATCCGGCCAGGCCGGGCATGCCGATGATCGCTAGCACACCGATGGTGAAGCAGGCGAAGGTGACCGGCATCTTTTTGGCGAGGCCGCCCATCTTGAAGATGTCCTGCTCGTGGTGGCAGCCGTGGATGACGGAGCCGGAACCGAGGAAGAGCAGCGCCTTGAAGAAGGCGTGCGTGGTCAGGTGAAACATCGCGGCACCGACGCCGAACGGAATGGCTGTGGCGATCGCATCCAGTGCGACATTCCCGTTTTCTAACTGATACTCCTGCTGGTGGCCCATCGACATGCTTCCCAGCCCGAAGGCGGCGACCATGTAGCCGAGTTGCGAGAGCGTGGAGTAGGCGAGGACCTTCTTGATGTCGCGTTGCGTGACCGCGCAGATGGCGGCGTAGAGCGCGGTGATCGTGCCGACCCACATGATCGCGGTGAGCGCGTCGGGCACCATCAGCACGTGCACGCGGCACAGCATGTAGATACCGGCGGCGACCATCGTGGCGGCGTGGATGAGGGCGGAGACGGGCGTCGGGCCCTCCATGGCGTCGGGCAACCAGACGTGCAGCGGCATCTGCGCGGATTTGCCGAGGGCGCCGCAGAACAGCAGCAGCGGCACGGCGGTGCTGGCGACGAGCGCGCCGGCCGAGCTCTTGGCGGCGAGTTCGCTCAGGTTGACGGTGCCGTTGAGCCAGTAGCAGAGGATGATGCCGAGCAGGAAGCCGAAGTCGCCCACGCGGTTGACGATGAAGGCCTTTTTCGAGGCGGCGGCGGCGCTCGGGCGCTCGAACCAGTGGTTGATCAGCAGGTAGGAGCTGAAACCGACGAGCTCCCAGAAGATGAAAATCATCAGCAGATTGTCGGCGAGCACGATGCCGAGCATCGAAAACATGAAGATCGACAGTCCGCCGAAGTAGCGGCCGCGCGCTGGATCGTCGTGCATGTAGCCGAGGCTGAAAACGTGGATCAGGAAGCCCACGAAGCTGACCACGAAGAGCATCAGCGCGGAGAGATCGTCGAACTTGAAACCGATCGAGAGCGCGAAGTCGCCGAAGCGCAGCCATTCCCACGAGGCGGGAAACTCGCGGTGTCCGCCGAAGATCAGCAGGCCGGAGCACACGGCGATGGCGGCGGCGGCCGTCACGGAGACGGCGGAGGCGAGCCCGCCCTGGCGGCGCAGGAAGAGCGCGCAGAGCGCAGCCGAGGCGAGAGGCAGTACCAGGATGAGAGAGGCGAGGAGGTCGGGCGCCATGGCGGTTAGTTTTTCAGCGCGTTGAGTTCGTCCACCATCACCGTTTTTCGGTGACGGAAGAGGGCGACGATGATGGCCAGGCCGACGGCGACTTCGGCGGCGGCGATGGCGAGGATGAAGAAGACAAAGACGTTGCCGCTGGACGTGCCGTTGAAGCGCGAGAAGGCGACGAGCGCGAGCGTCGAGGCCATGAGCATCAGCTCAAGGCTCATGAAGATCACGATGGCGTTGCGGCGCGCGAGCACGCCGAAGAAGCCGATGGCAAAGAGCAGCGCGCTCAGGAACAGGTATTGGTCGAGTCCGACGGTCATTTGGCGTCCTCCACGGGGGCGAAACGTTTGCTGATGACGATCACGCCGAGCATGGCGATCAGCAGCAGGAAGCCGACGATCTGCACGGGCAGCAGGTAGGTGGTGAAAAGTTGCTCGCCATAGAACTTGAGCGAGGCGCCGAGGCCGGGGGCTTCGGCGAGCGGGGCGGGCGTGGTCAGGAGGTTGCGGCCGAAGGTCACCGCGAGGCCCGCGCCGAGCACCGCAAACGCCACGCCAGCGGCGGCGAGCGAGACGCGTGTGGTCGGGCGGCTGTCGGAGCCGCGCACGTCGAGCAGCATCACGATAAACACGAAGAGGGCAACGATGGCGCCGGCGTACACGAGCACGAGGAGCGCGGCGAGCAGGTAGGCGTCGAGCAGCACGAACAGGCCGGACATGCCGAGCAGGCTGCCGAGCAGGCAGAAGGCGGCGGTGACGGTGTTGCGCAGGGCGACGGCGCCGATTGCGCAACCGGCGGTGATCGCCGAGAGAAGGTAGAAGGGAAGGGCGGGCATGGCGCGAAAGGGATCAGTGGCGTTGGTTGCCGCGCTGCTCGGCGGCCAGCTTCTTGTCCCACTTGGCGTGGGCGTCGGGCAGGGTGCCGCCGAGTTCGTAGAGCTTCTGCTTGTTGTGGACGAGCTCGGTGCGGGAGCGGCCGTTGAGCGTGTAGAGATTTTGCAGCACGATGGCCTCCTCCGGACAGGCTTCCTGGCAGAACCCGCAGTAGATGCAGCGGAGCATGTCGATCTCGAACTCCTTCGGCGCCTTTTCGATGTGGGCGCTTTCCGGGTGGTCGGCGGAGACGGCGCCGGGCGTGATGCGGATGGCCTTGGGCGGGCAGACGAATTCGCAGAGCTGGCAGGAGACGCATTTCTCGCGGCCCTGCGGATCCTTCACGAGCGTGGGCACGCCGCGGTAACCGGCCGGGATGCCTGGGCGCTGCTCCGGGTACTCCAGCGTGATCGCCGGCGCGAAGAGGTGCTTGAGCGTGGTCTTCAGGCCGCGGACGATCTGCGGCAGGTAGGTGCGCTCGGCCAGCGTGAGCGGTTTGCGTTCGAGGACTTTGACGGCCATCGGAGGAAGTGGGTTAGTTTTGCAGCACCGCGAAACCGATCGCGTAGGCGAGCAGGTTGGCGATCGCGAGCGGGAGGAGTTTCTGCCAGCCGAGTTTCATGACCTGGTCGTAACGGAAGCGCGGGATCGTCCAGCGAATCCACATGAAGAAAAAGATCATGAAGAGCGTCTTCACCATGAAGATCGCGATGGAGAGCAGGCCGACGATCACCGGCCAGTTTTGCAGGCCAAGCCACTGGGTGACCGATGCGAGGGGGACCCACGGGAGCGGATTCCAGCCGCCGAGGAAGAGCAGGACAAACACGCCGGAGCCGACGAGCATGTGCGCGTACTCGGCCACGAAGAAGAGCGACCACTTGAAGGAGCCGTACTCGGTGTGGAAACCGCCGACGAGCTCGGCCTCGCCCTCGGGCATGTCGAAGGGCAGGCGGTTGGTCTCGGCAAACATCGACACGAGGTAGATCAGCGCGGAGACCGGCATGAGCATGCCAAACCAGGTGCCGCCCCAGAAACCGGTGCCGCTTTGCAACTCGACCACGCGCACGAGGCTCATCGAGGCCTCCTGGCCGGGGGCGTTGATCCAGAGCAGCACGGGCACGACGGAGAGCGTGAGCGAGAGCTCGTACGAGATGAGCTGCGCAGAGGCGCGCACGCTGCCGAGGAACGGATACTTCGAGTTGGAAGCCCAGCCGGCGAGGATCACCGAGTACACGCCGAGCGAGCCGACCGCGAGCACCGCGAGCAGGCCGATGTCGACGTTGACCAGCATGAGCGGGCGCATCGCGTTGACTGCGGCGTCCCAGTACGCGCCGAAGGGCACGAAGGTGACGGTGGAAAACGCGGGGATGAGCGCGACGATGGGCGCGGCGACGTAGTAGAATTTGTTAACGTGGCCGGGGATCGGATCCTCCTTCAGCAGGAGTTTGCCGCCGTCGGCGAGCAGTTGGAAGAGACCGAGGCGCTGGAGAAACGGCCCGAGGATCGGGATGTATTTCGCCCAGATGACCATCGTGCGGTTCGGGCCGGGGCGGTCCTGAATCCAGGCGGCGACTTTGCGCTCGGCGAGCGAGGAGGCGCCGGCGATCGGGAAGATCACGAGGATGACCGCGAGGCCCTTGAGGACCATCTGCACGAGCGGCGGGAGGTTGAAGAAAAGGTCGGCCATGGCGGAAATCAGGCGCTGCGGTGCGGCGTGTAGTGGAGGGTTTCGCCCTCGGGGAAGGGCAGGGCGGCCCACTCGGCGTGGTCGATCACGCGGCCGGTCTCCGGGAGCGTGCGGTACGACAACCCGGCGAGCGCGGGCACCTCGGCGGCGAGCAGCGCCCAGACGGCGTCGACGGTGGAGGGCGGCGTGATACCGCCGGCGGCGGCGATCAACTGCGCGAGCGCGCTCAGGTCGCCGCTCACGCCGGCCGGGCCGGGGACTGCGGCGGCAAACTTCTGCACGCGGAACTGCTGGTTGATGAAGGTGCCGTCTTTTTCGAAGACCGTGAGCGCGGGGATCACGACGTGTGCGGCGTCGCTGGTCGCGTTGGCGTGCGTGCCGAGGTACACGATCTTCACCTTGGCGAGCTGCGCGGGCGTGAGGCCGGCCTCGGCGAGGTCTTCGCCGAGTGAGAGGATCGTGCGGACGTGGTCGGCATCGATCTGCGCGCCGAGCTCGGTGAGCTGCGGTTTGGGCAACTGGGCGATGAGCTTGGTGACGAGCGCGCCGCGGACGTTGGGATTGCGGTCGGCGGAGACGAGGAGCTTGTCGCCCTGCGCGATGCGCGCGACGAGCGAGACGGGCGCCTTGACCAGCTCGGCGAGGCGTTTGGCGAGGAACTGCTCCTCGACGGTGCTCCGGCCCGAGGCGACGAGGACGGCGTCGCCAGCCTTGAGCAGATCGGCGGCCGCCTTGATGGCCTCGGCTTCGGCGGCGACCTGGCCAGCGATGCGGGCGACGGTCAGGCGGTTTTCGGCGCGGACCTGTTTGTAGAGGAGGCGGCCGCTGTCGGCCATCCAGGTGTCGTTGACCTCGTCGTTGCGGCGCGGGGTGATGCGGTAAATCACGCCCTCGCGCGACCAGACGACGGTGTTGGCGCCGACGGACGATTCGGTGTCGATGCTGTTGGTCTGTTTCAGGAACCAGACGCGCATCTGGAAGCGGAAATCGGTGCTCGTGAGCGCGCCGACGGGGCAGACATCGACGGTGTTGAGCGAGTAGTTGTTATCGAGCTGGCGGCCCGGATAGCAGGAAATCGTGGTGAAGCTGCCGCGGTCGGTGAAGCCGAGCACGTCGTCCTTGGCGACTTCCTTGCAGAAGCGGATGCAGCGCGAGCACAGCACGCAGCGCTCGGCGTCGAGCGTGACGCGTGGGCCGATGGCGGTGCGCTTGGGTTTGACGTTTTTCTCCTCGATGAAGCGCGAGTAGCCGCGGCCGTGTTGCGTGGCTTGCTCCTGGAGTTTGCACTCGCCGGCCTGATCGCAGATCGGGCAATCGAGCGGGTGGTTGACCAGCAGAAACTCAGTGACGCCCTCGCGGCATTCGCGGATGAGCGGGGTGTCGGTGCGGACGTGGAGGCCGGGAGAGGCGTTGGTGAAACAGGCGATCTGGGGCTTGGGAATCCAGCCGATCTTCTGTTTGCCGGTGGCCGGATCCATGATCGGCTCGCGGGTGGCGCGGTCGAAGGCAGGCGTGCCCATTTCGATCAGGCACATGCGGCAGTTGCCGGAGACGCTCAGCTTGGGGTGGTAGCAGTAGTGCGGGATGTCGATGCCGAGCATGCGGGCGGCTTCGATCATGTTGGTGCCCTTCGGCACGGCGATCTCGCGCCCGTCGATGTTGACGGTGATGAGGTCGGTTTTTGCAGGCTGAGTCATCGGGAAAGGAGTGGCCGCGGCGGCGGGTTAGATGAGCTTGGGCGCACCGGCGGGGCGCGTCTTTTTGATCTGCTCGTACTGGGTGAACTCGTCCTGGAACTTGGCGACGTAGCTCTGGGTGGGCCAGGCGCTGGACTCGCCCATCGGGCAGACGGTGCGGCCGCAGATCTGGTCGGCGATGCTCTTGAGCAGCGGAGCGTCTTCGGTGCGCGCTTCGCCGTGGACCATGCGGGCGGTGATTTTTTTGATCCACTGGGAGCCTTCGCGGCAGGGCGTGCACTGGCCGCAGCTCTCGTGGGCGTAGAACGCGATGACGTTGGCGAGGGCTTCGACCATGCTGACGCTGTCGTCCATGACAATCACGCCGCCGGAGCCGCCCATGGTGCCGCAGGCGGCAAACGAATCGAAATCCATGGGGATGTCGGCGACGCTCCACTCGACGGTAGAGCCGTCCTTTTGTTTGATCTTAAAGGTCTCGCCCCAGCGCAGGATCTTGGCGGAGGAGCCGCCGGGGATGATGGCCTTGAATGTGCGGCCGGGCAGCGGGCCGCCGCAGATGTCGTGGAGCAACTGGCCGAGGGTGATCTTGCCGGACTCGATTTCGTAGTAGCCGGGGCGTTGCACGAGGCCGGAGACGCCGATGAGGCGCGTGCCGCTGTTGTTGGGCGTGCCGACCTTGGCGTAGGCCTCGCCACCCATCTCGACGATGTGGCGGACGTGGCAGAGCGTCTCGACGTTGTTGACGATGGTCGGGCACTGGTAGAGGCCGAGGACCGCCGGGAAGAACGGGGGCTTGATGCGCGGGTAGGGGCGCTTGCCTTCGATGGACTCGATGAGGCCGGTTTCCTCGCCGCAGATGTAGGCGCCGGCGCCGCGGTGCACGTAGATTTCGCAACTGTACCCGGTGCCGAGGATGTTGGGGCCGACGAAGTTTTTCGCGCGGGCCTCGGCGATGGCTTTTTCGAGGATGCGGGCGCCGTGCGGGAACTCGCCGCGGATGTAGATGTAGGCCTGCTTCACGTTATTGGCGAAGCAGGTGATCATGATGCCCTCGATCAACTGGTGCGGGTCCTGGTGCACGAGGTAACGGTCCTTGAAGGTGCCGGGCTCGGACTCGTCGCAGTTGACGATGAGGTAGATGGGCTTGCCGCTCTTGCGGTCGACGAGGCTCCACTTCACGCCGGTGGGGAAACCTGCGCCGCCGCGGCCGCGCAGGCCGGATTTTTTCACCTCTTCGATGAGGTCGGCGGGCGCGCGGGTGACGGCCTTTTTGAGGGTTTCGTAGCCACCGTTGCGCAGGTAGCAGTCGAGGTCCGGCGTGTAACCGGGTTCGTCGACGTGACGGAAGAGGACGCGGCGTTCGAGCGGATGCGGCATGGCGGCGGATTAGTTGCGGGCCTTGGCTTCGGCTTTGATCTGGTCGGCGAGGGCGACGGCCCTGGCGGCATCGACGTGTTCGTGGAGATCGTCGTTGATCATGACGACGGGGCCCGAGCCGCAGCTTGCCAGGCACTCGACGAAGTCGAGGGTGACTTCGCCGTCGGGCGTGGTCTGCCCGCGGTGGATGCCGAACTGTTTCTCAAACTCGGCGCAAATCTGGTAGCCGCCGCGCAGGGCGCAGGAGAGGGTGCGGCAGACTTTGATGTGGCGGCGGCCGACGGGCTCCATCCGGAACATCGGGTAAAACGTGGCGACTTCGAGCACGTTGATGGGCGCGAGCTCGAGCTTGGTGGCGACCCATTCGATGGCGTCCTTCGAGAGATAGCCCTGCTCTTCCTGGATGAGGTGGAGCAGGGGGAGCACGGCACTGCGTTTGACCGGGTAGTGCGTGATCACCTCGTCGATGCGGGAAAGTGTGGCGGGCTTCAGATTCATTTTAGGAACCACGGAGGCTCAGAGGTCACAGAGTGCGGCGCAGGTGGCTGAAGGGAGATTCATGCTCGGTGTGCTCCGTGTCTCTGTGGTGGGTTTGTTTTTGAAAAGGTTTAGCGGTCGCACTCGCCCATCACGAAGTCGAGGGAGCCGAGGATCGCGACGATGTCGCCGACGAGCGCGCCCTGACAGATTTTTGGCATGATGGAGAGATTGCTGAAGGAGGGGCTGCGCAGTCGCAGGCGCCACGGTACGCCGCCACCTTTGGAGACGACATAAAAGCCGAGGCCGCCCTTCGGATTTTCCGCCTGGAAAAACGCCTCGCCGGCGGGCACCTGCGGGCCCTCGGTCACGATCATGAAGTTGTTGATCAACTCCTCCATGCTCGTGAGCACCTTGTCCTTGCGGGGGGCGAAAATCTTGCGGGCGTCGCGCGCGTACCAGTCGCCGCCGGGTAGGGTGGCGATGGCCTGGCGGATGATGCGCACGCTCTGGCGCATCTCCTCGCCGCGCACGAGGAAGCGGTCGTAGCAATCGCCGCGCGTGCCGACGGGCACGTCGAACTCGTACTGCTCGTAGCCGCTGTACGGGGTGTCTTTGCGGAAATCGATGGGCACGCCGGAGCCGCGCAGGTTGGGGCCGGTGAGGCCGTAGGCGATCGCGTCTTCCTTGGTGATGATGCCGATGCCGGTGGTGCGATCGACGAAGATCCGGTTGCGCTCCAGCATGGCGATCGTCTCTTCGAGGATCGGCAGGAACTGGTCGCAGAAGGCCAGCACGCGGTCGGTCCAGCCGGCGGGCAGGTCGCGCGCGAGGCCGCCGATGCGCGTGTAACTCGTGGTGAAGCGCGCGCCGGTCAGCTCTTCGAACAGCCGGTAGAGTTTCTCGCGCTCGTTAAAGGAGTACAGGAACGGCGTCCACGCGCCGCAATCCATGCCGAAGCAGCCCAGACCGACGAGGTGCGACGAGACGCGCGCGAGCTCGGCGACGATCACGCGGATGGCCTGGCAACGCGGCGGCACCACCACGCCGGCGAGCTTCTCGATAGCGTAGGCGTAGGCGACGTTGTTGGCCAGCGGCGCGAGGTAGTCCAACCGGTCCGTGTACGGCACGAACTGGTTGTAGGTCATGTTTTCGGCGATCTTCTCCTCGCCGCGGTGCAGGTATCCGATCACCGGATCGGCCTTGAGTACGGTCTCGCCATCGAGCTCCAGTTGCACGCGGAGCACGCCGTGGGTCGAAGGATGCGACGGGCCCATCGAGAGCGACATCCGCTCGGCGTCGGCATCATGGGCGGCGGCTTGGGCAGCCGCATCGGGAAAGGTGAACTCGGTGGCCATGAAAGAGGGTGTTTTATTCGGGTTTCACGCGGCGCTCGTTCCAGCTCTCGTCCTTGGCGCGCGGCTCGGCGTCGCCGGTGTCGAGGTTGCTCGGGGTGGCCACAAACGGCCCGCCGGCCATCGGCGCAGGCGCGACCTTGGCGGTGACTTCGGCGGCGATCTCGGCGTCGGGCAACTCGGTGGGTTTGCCGGCCAGCGGGAAATCCTTGCGCAGCGGGTGGTACGGATAACCGTCCCACATCAGGATGCGGCGCAGATCGGGATGCCCGGCAAACTGGATACCAAACATGTCGTAGGCTTCGCGCTCGTGCCAGTTGGCCCCCGCCCACAGCGGGACGACCGATGGCATCGACGGCGACGCATCGTCCTCGCACGCCGCCGCCACGCGCACATAGCCATGCGTGGTCGTGGAAAACAGATGCCAGACGACCAGGAAACGCGGCGAGACGCCTTCGCCCTGATCGAGCGCCGTGAGGTCCATTAGCATGTCGTAGCCGTGGCTATCGCGCAGCGTTTTCAGCAGCGCGGAGGCGGAGGCTGCGGAGACGTTGACCGCCGGGTAGTCGGCGCTGGGCCGGGGCGTGAGAGCTGGAAACTGGCCTTGCAGGGTGGCGATGATATCGGAAGTGGCGGTCATCGAAAGTGGTGGATGTTGCGTGGCTTGGGCGGGCTCAGGCCTTGAACAACTGCTGGGCGCCGGCGGTCGTGCGGATCTTGTTTTGGAGCGTCCCCAGCGCGTCGAGGATCGCCTCCGGGCGCGGCGGGCAGCCGCTGATGTACACATCGACGGGCAGCAGGCGGTCGATGCCCTGAAGCGTGGCGTAGCTGCGGTACATACCGCCCGAGCTGGCGCAGGCGCCCATCGCGATCACCCACTTCGGGCCGGGCATCTGGTCGTAGATGCGGCGGACGAGCGGCGCCATCTTGTAGGTCACCGTGCCCGACACGATCATGCAGTCGGCCTGGCGGGGCGAAAAGCGCATCACCTCCGCGCCGAACCGCGAGATGTCGAACCGCGCCGCGCCCGAGCTCATCAACTCAATCGCGCAACACGCCAGCCCCATCGGCATCGGCCAGATCGAGTGGGTGCGGATCCAGTTCACCACCGCATCGAGGTTGGAGACGATGACATTGCCCTCGATTTTGTTGTCGTAGTGAAGCTCGGTATTGGCGGAAACCATGTTACGTGGATGCGTTGGCAAACGTTCGCAGAAAAATCAGCTGAGGGTTAGCAGTGGGAGGGGTTCGAGCAAGTCGCATTTGGGAAATTCCACGAGAGATGGATTGATGAGGATTTTCCATTGACCCCGAGAAAACAGCTTGCCCATATCTGCGCCCCTTGTGCTTTTGGCGCGTGCTCCGGCACGGGTCGGTGCAAGTCAGGACTGGAAAACTGGAGAGGTGGCTGAGTGGTTGAAAGTACCCGCTTGGAAAGCGGGCGTAGGGAAACCTACCGGGGGTTCGAATCCCCCCCTCTCCGCCAGTTTTCGCCCCGAGCGGGGGAAATTCGTAGTCGGTCTGCCGGCTGCCCGCGCACCGCGCCTGCGCTCCGCACACCTTGAGGTGTCGCCCGGCGTTTTTCACCCTTCACTTTTCGGCCTTCACTCTTTTCCGAGCCAACTTGTCGCTTGCGCCGCTCAAGGGTGTAAGCCTTGACTCCCGGCCATGTTGCCAGCCCCAGCATGCACGAGCCTGTACGCGACGAGAAGAATCTGCGCGCCCGTCCCAATCATGGACGCATCAAGGCGAGTCCATAACAGTTGGCATGGGGGTGGTCAGGAGGGCTGAGAGAGCCCAGACCTGACCACCGGAA
>ENA-UOWO01000634-UOWO01000634.1-activated-sludge-metagenome-genome-assembly--contig:-NODE-634-length-49191-cov-12.187113_pt1 | contig 49191 bp, 19 predicted proteins | sample MGYA00238148_ERZ761564 | MGnify/ENA primary metagenome ERZ761564 (study PRJEB28885, sample SAMN05720194) | activated sludge metagenome | isolation source: Anaerobic digester | place: USA... | reverse complement strand
GGCAGGGCCTGGTTGAGCAAAGGTTTGTTGAGGGCAGCGAAAAAAATTGCCAATACCAATATTGATCTGTTAAAAAATGTGGTAACTGCCGAAATGCCGTTGATCGGTATTGAACCATCGGCTATTCTTACATTCAGAGATGAGTATATCGACCTTGCCACAGATGAAAACTGGGAAGCCGCTAAAGCACTCAGCAAAAATGTTTTTTTAATAGATGAATTTATTGCTGCTGAAATAGGGAAGGGGCATATCAGTAAAGAATTATTCACAAAAGAAAAAAAGCATATTCAGCTGCATGGCCATTGCCAGCAAAAAGCACTTAGCTCCATAGGGCATTCAGTGGAAGTATTATCGTTGCCAGAAAATTATACGGTAGAAACTATTCCTTCCGGCTGTTGTGGTATGGCTGGTTCCTTTGGCTACGAAAAAGAACACTACGATATTAGTATGAAAGTGGGAGAGCTGGTATTGTTTCCCGCCATACGGAACGGGCACAAAGACATGATCATTGCCGCACCCGGTACCAGTTGCCGTCACCAGGTAAAGGATGGCACAGGAAGAAAAGCATTGCATCCTGTGGAAGTTTTGTTTAATGCCTTGTTGTAATCACATTTTTTGACTAGCTTTAAATCCGGTTCATTTATCCAGTTCGGTCCAAAAAATCCCCGAAAACCAGTACTTCCCCTTACGATACATCTGTTTACTTTCGAAAACTTTTTCGACAGGCTTTCTATATCTTACTTTAATAACTGTGTATGAATATTATTTTACAAAAAAAGTCAACTGCAGCCGCCCTTTTCACCGTTCTTTTGATGCTACTGGCAACCCCTGTTTTTTCACAGGTCACCAGGGGCCGTTTGAACAAATGTGGCAGTGATGTATCCTTGCAGGATGTACTGGCCAATCCTGTATCAGCCCGTTTATACCGGGAGGGAAACAACAAGTTGCGGCAGTTTTTGGCAAGACCCCAGCAGTCGCTGGCTTTTGATATTACTAAGGAGTACCGGATACCGGTGGTATTTCACATTGTAGGCCCTAATCCCAACCTTATCACCGACGATATGGTTAGGTACCAGCTGGCGGTATTGAACAGGGACTATGCAGGTATCAATGCAGACTCAACCAATGCAGCAGGTTTTTACAATATTCGTGGCCGTATAAAATTTGTTTTTGAACTCGCCAAACGGTCTCCTGAAGGCTGTGATACCAATGGCATAACAAGAACAGTTTCTGCTGCAGTTTTTTCTTCTCCTACAATCAACCTGATCAAATATAACAGCACCGGCGGACATGATGCCTGGGACAGTTATAATTGTAAATACCTGAATATTTGGGTGGGTACCGCCACTGGTGGTCTGTTAGGTAAGGCTACTTTTCCATTTGCGGCTGTGCCCCCGCAGGAGCAGGGGGTATTTATTGGCTTCAATACCTTTATGAGCAATCCAGCCCTGGGAGTGTTTACCTATGGCCGCACTTTAGTGCACGAAGTAGGTCATTATTTTGGCCTCTTTCATATTTGGGGCGATGAGGCAGGCTGTGCTACGGATGATGATATTGCAGATACGCCCAAACAGGATGATGCCAGTTCAGGTCAGCCGGTAGCACCGGTATTTGATGCCTGTTCACCTGCAGCCACTGTGAATGGCATCAACTTCCAGAATTATATGGATTACAGTGATGACACGGTGCTCACCATGTTTACCAAACAACAGGATTCAGTAATGGTGGCGAGCCTTTTTGTGTATGCCAACAGGAATTTCCTGATCGATTCAAAAAACAAGGCACTGAAACCACGGGAGGAGAACCAGCTGTTTAACCAGTGTAATACGCCGGCATTTGTCACCAACAATTTTACCTGTGTAGGCGTGGGTAAAAATGGTGTGGTATGGGCTGGTTCTTCCCAGGCCGGCCTGTATAATTTTTATGGTGGGCAATGGCGGCAATATGGCACTTATATCAACAACCTGTACCAGGATATTGAAGCAGACAGGGATGGCGGTATATGGGTGGCACAATCCGGTTATAATGGCGCACAGGCGCAAACAGGTGGTATGTTGTATTTCCCCGATTCTTTATTTCCTGCTTCGCCCAATTACTACAGTGCATTAGCGGGTCTGCCTTCCCGTTACCCAAGAAGTGTGTTTGTTGATACCAACCGGGTGAATGTAGGCCAGGGCGGCACTTTAAACCCATTGGTATGGACAGCTAATTTTGCCACGATTACTGCAGGCGTATCTGCCAACGGTGGCCTGGGCAGGGGCTTTGATCCTGCCACACCAAATTTTCTCAGTATCCGCACAGGTTTAGAACCCGCAGATGTAAATGGGGGTACTGCTTCCTGTTATGTGCTGGGTGGTAATTCAGATGAGATATTGGTAGCCACACAAAATAATTTTGGCATGAGCCAGTTGCTGCGGTACAATGCGATTACCAATGCATTTATCGGCACTTATGATACCACCAATGTACTGGCAGGTTTTGGCCTCGGGGCAAACTTTACTACCCGTGCTATTTATTTTGACAGATCGGGAAGAAAATGGGTGTCGATAAACGGCGCTGGTTTGATGGTGCAGGAAACAGACGGCTCCTGGAAAAAGATCAATTATGCCAAAGTATTTCCGGGATCGCCTTTCTTTTACAACAATGCCTTAGCGGGTGATACCAGCGGTAATGTATATATCGGCACCAATGCTGGTTTGATCGTGTACACAGCGGGTAAACCGCTGGATAAAGACAGTGCATTTGCATTATATACCACCGCCAATGGCCTTCCATCCAACAATGTAAAGCATATTGCCATTGATACCATGCGGCAAAAACTGATCCTGGCAACGGATGCCGGTATCATGTTCTGGAACCCTACCTGTGCCAATGGTCCTGCCGTGGACAATACCACTTTTTCCACCACGGCTACCGGCGACTGGAACAATCCTGCCATCTGGTGTGGGGGGGTGGTGCCGCCGCTCAATGCAAAGATCATTGTACGGCACCCGGTCACTATTACAGCGGATGTCAATTGCAAATCCCTGCAGGTGGTGCTGCCCGGAAGTTTTAGCGTGGCACCTGGTGTAAATCTGAATGTGGGGCCATAATAATACTCCAAAAGGAGTATTTTTTATGCCGGTAACTCAGTGCAGTTTTACGAATAACAATAAAACTGTTTTTATGAGACTGATCTGTAAACTTTTGATGGTTGTGGGTATCGCAGGCTGTATGTCACCTGTATATGCACAACCTTCTTTATCCAGGATGAAATCAGTGATTGACCAGGAAGAAAGCGTGCAGCCCAAGGGTATAAAAATGAAGCTGGTACATGCCACACAGGCGGGTGTATTACTCGAAGCAAGGGCGGGCATTACGCCGGCAGCGTTGTTTGGCTGGCTGGATAAAAAACTGGCGCTCCGTCAAAACCAGGACGAACTGAGGGATGAGAACAGGGATGTGGTTACAGGTGACCGTTATACCGTAAAAAAGATTCACCAGTATTATAAAGGAATAAAAGTGGAGCATGGGGTTATCAACTCCACCAGTAAAAACGGCGTGATAAGATTTATGCAAATGGAATTCTATTCTATACCGGATAGTTTTAAAATTACGCCCGTACTTACGGAGGCGGAGGCATTGAGTAAAGCAATGTCATTTACAGGTGCCAGCCTGTTTGAATGGGAGACCAATGCCGGCATTGAAAAACCAGCCGGAGAACTGGTCATCATTCAAACCTACCAGCAGGAGGGAGAAGTTTGTTTGGCTTATAAATTTAATATCCATGCCATGCAACCACTCTACCGGGCATGGGTGTATGTAAATGCAGCTACGGGTAAAGTGGTGCTGGATGATGCCATCATCAAACATGCGGAAGCAGTAAAAGCATCTAACTATAATGAAGCCGCAGATGCTGCATACCGTGAGCAGCATCCCGGGCAAATTGACAATACGAAAAATATACAAGGTGCCAATGGTATAAGGGCGGTGAACCGGGTAGGAACAGCTGCCACACGAACAGCCGGCATACGCAATATCGTTACCGATTCAGTAGCAGGCAATTTACCCAAACCTTTTCGCCTGCACCAGGGAAGAAATGGCCATGGTATCTATACGCTTAACTACGAAAAGCGGCCTTATAATCCACCCAGTGGTAATAATGATAACCTCGCCATTGATTTTACCGATGATAATAACGACTGGACCGCTGCAGAGTATAACAATGCCGATAAAGACCATGCAGCGCTGGATGTTCACTATGGCATGCAGTGGGTTAGCGACTACTACTACAACGTCCATAACAGGTGGAGCTGGGATGGTAACGGGTCACCCATGTGGTGTTATGTGCATGTGGCAGAAAACGATTACAACAATAATACGATCACTTATAAACGCTGGTTCGACAATGCTTTCTGGAATGGCAGCAGTATGCATTTTGGTGATGGCAATGGTTCCAATCATGGGCCAAGGGCCTATATTGATGTATGTGGCCACGAATTAAGCCATGCTATTACAGAAAGAAGCTGTGCATTGGTATATCGCTGGGAGTCTGGCGCATTAAACGAAGCATTCAGTGATATCTGGGCTGCCTGTATCACCAATTATGCAAAAACGCAGGACCCGACATTAACCGGCGAAAGGGTATGGCGCTATGGCGAAAAAGCCGATGCAGTGGAAACTCCCGCTTCCGGTTTGCGTGATTTGCAAAATCCACTCACATTCAACCAGCCCAGCACCTACGGTTCCACCAACTGGGAACCATCTGATTATGCCCATTGCAGTGTACCTGATGTATCTGATAATGATTATTGCGGTGTGCATACCAACAGCGGTGTCTTAAGCAAATGGTTTTTTTTAATTACCCAGGGTGAGATCAGTATCAATACAGCAGCCTATCCCTATGTAGTGGTGGGCCAGGGATTTGAAAAAACGGAGAAGATCATTTACCTGATGGAGCAGAATCTTACACCCAATGCGGATTATGCGGTGGCCATGGAGGTATCTTATAATATTGCCATTACCGAATATGGCTGGGGTTCTCCTGAATATGAAACCATCAAGGCTGCCTGGTTTGCTGTAGGAGTAGATTCGAATGTTTTCAATACAAGAAATACGTCCGTTTTCACCACCAATAGTTTTACTTGTATCGAATCAATGGATGGGGAGGTTTTTGCCGGTACCAATTACAGCGGCCTGTATTATTATGATGGCAGTGAATGGAATAAACTTGATCACCTTACAGATGTGCGGATCAATGATATTAAACAGGATGGCTTCCGGGATATTTGGGTGGCACAGTCAGGAAGGGCGGGTCAATCTGGCGGTGGAAGCAGTCTTGCAGGAGGCGTAAACCGGTTGAAATATCCATTTGACAATGCGAACTCTACCTTATATACGGTAGGCGCACAACAGAATGTTCCTTCGAGGAACGCAAGGGGCATCTATGTAGACCGTACCAGGTTTGAAGATGGCACCAATCCAAAAGTATGGATGGCGGCATTGGCTTACATTACGAGTGGCAATACTACCAGCGGTATGCTTGGCCAGGGATTGTACAATACTTATAAAGAATTCAGGCCTGTTAATGAGGGGATCAATATTGCTGCCGGCACAGTGGGTTGTGCTGCGGTGGGTGGTATTAGAAATGAAATATGGACATTTGTACAGGCAAATAATGGCATCAACCAGTTATTGAGGTACAATGCCGGCACCAATGCACTGATCGGTACATTTGATCACAACTCACATCCCACCATCCCATCTGGTTTTAATGCAAGGGCTATTTATGGCGATGCCAAAAACAGGCTTTGGGTGGGGCTTGCCACTGGCGGAGTGATTGTGCAGGATGAGAGAAAAGTATGGCATCATTTAAATAACCCCGAATTATTTCCCAGTGGCACTTCTGTAAATTTCAATGCTATTACAGGAGATCCTTACGGTGACGTGTATATTGGTACCACCAATGGAATTGTATTTTTTGATCATGGTATCGGGCAGATCAACAGGCTGGACGATACAGCATTTTATAAGCGGTACACTAAAAAGAATGGCCTGCCTTCGAGTAATATAACCGGGCTATCTTACGATCCTGCCTATTTCCGGCTCAATGTGGCTACTGACAGCGGCATCGTTTTCTGGAAGCCACTCTGCCTGGGAAACAGTTGCAACCTCCACCGTTTTTATGAAGGAAAGTATGCACAAACAACCGGCAATGGCAACTGGAGCAATCCTGCTACCTGGAGTACAGGCGTGATCCCGGATTCATCAACAATTGTGGTGGTTACGGATACCATTACCGTAGATATACAGGGCAAGTGCCAGAGTTTGACCGTGGGCGATAATGGAAATATCAGGGTAAATACAGGACAGGGACTGACAATTTATGAGATAAAAGACCCGTTTATAGCAGGAGAGGAGCGCCAGCGAAGACAGCGTTAATTATTTGATAACCGATAAACCGGTATTTTTATTAAATAATGACTGTCTTGCCTGCAGGTGAGGGCAATCATTTACAATAATCCGTTTTATTGGACATTTGAAACATACAAAACATACCATTTTCACTACTGCTTTTTCACCAAAGAAATGGCGATGCATTTTGCTTTTGATGGGCTGCTGCTTTATGGCCGTTGCCGTTAAAGCTCAAACAGCCGATTTTACCATCAATATCACCAGTGGTTGTGTACCACTCGGTGGCGTAAATTTTACCGATGCTTCCACCGGGGGTACGGTGGTAAGAAGAGACTGGAACCTCGGGAACGGAACATTGATACCGAATGGTGCCGCTGTAGTAGGAACAAATTATTTAACGGCGCAGACATTCGTTGTTTCACTCACAGTTACATTTACCGGCGGCATAGTAAGAACCAAGACTGCTAACGTGGTAGTACACCCCAAACCGGTGGCTGATTTTAGTGTAACGGATACGGCAGGCTGTGTGCCGCATACCGCCAACTTCACCGATTTGTCCACCACGGCTACCGGCACCATTACCAACTGGACCTGGGACCTGGGTGCAAGTGGAAATACCATTCGAAATCCTTCTTTTGTTTACAACAGCCCGGGGTTGTATAATATTTCTCTGCTCGTAAGAAACAGCTGGGGTTGTGAAAGTGAGGCGGCTACAAAATTTCAGTATGTACATGTATGGACAAGACCAACGGCAGCCATTAGCCCAAGTCCAACATTTAGTTGTAATGACACGGCTACTATTTTCTTCAATAATAACACTACCAACGGCAGTCCTGCCAATCAATATCTCTGGGATTTTGGAGATGGAAATACAAGTACGGTAAAAAGTCCAGCCCATTTTTATGCAGCACCAGGTACTTACACGGTGCGGCTGACGGCTTCGGTGGGCAGTAACTGCAGCAGTACAACCACCACCAATGTTTTTATCGGCAAATCAACGCCCTCCTTTGTGATTGCTCCAGATACGGTTTGTGTAAATACTTCTACTGCATTCAGGGCAAGTGGTACACCCAATCCTTCAAATTTTAAATGGATCTTCAGCGATAACAATGCCCAGCCTTTTGGCACCAATGTTAACCATACATTTGCCACGCCGGGTGATTATATTGTAACACTGATTGCTTTTACTGCACAGGGTTGCACCGATACCATCAGTAAACCCATTCATGTAAAGTTTGGTGCAGGCCTGGCACCCTTCTTCATAACGGCACCGGATACCGTATGTGCCAATAGTGCCACTTCTTTTGATGGAAGCGCTCTGCCGGTTCCCGACAGGGTGCAGTGGCGGTTTACAGACAACAATGCCTTGCAGAATAATTCACCTACCAATCATACATTCGCCACGCCGGGTGATTTCAGTGTGCTGCTGATCGCTTACGATGCACAGGGTTGTGCAGATACTGCTGTTCATCCCATCACGGTAAAGGCTGGCCCCAATGTATTTTTTACGCCTGATAAAGTGAATGGTTGCGGCGATCCTTTTGCTGTCACTTTCACCAATACGACTTATCCTAATTCCGATCTTCGTTTTACCTGGACCTTTGGGGATGGTTCACCGCCGTTTATTGCAACAGATACTTTACCTGTAGTGCATACGTATACAACCTTTGGTAATTTTTCTGTTACACTCACGGCAACGGATACCGTAGCTGGATGTGTCAGCACGCCCCGGGTATATAATTTTATCAGGAATTATCAGCCTGTAGCCAACTTTACCTATGTACCACCGGATGGCTGCCGTCCATTGCCGGTTCGTTTTACCGGGCAGGTTAGTAATCTTATTGTTCCCATTCAATATTATGTGTGGGATTATGGTGATGGAAATATTGATTCCATCACAGGAACAAATATTGCCAACCATGTGTATACACAGGGTGGACTGTTTAATGCAACACTTACCATCGTAACAGCCGAATGTTCTTTTACCTCTGTCGCCAAACCAGTTACCGTTATAGACATTTGTGACGATGACGGCAGTGGCGGAGGCGGGGGTGGAGGAGGAGGCGGCGGTGGCGGCGGCGGTGGGGGAGGTGGCTTTGGCCTTGGCAAAACCTGTGCAGATAAATACACGGTTAGTTTTACCGACACCGTTAGTAACACCGTTGTACAAAGCTGGGATTTCGGTGACGGCTCACCCATTTTGAACACCGGGGTACTCAACCCTGTTACTCATACCTATGCACCCCCTCAAAAAGTATATGTTGTTACGGTATTGCGACTTGATACGCTCACCAACCAGGTAGATACAGGCCGCAAAAGGGTGATCATCATTGATGAAAAAGCAGATTTTGTTCCGGATGTAACCGATATCTGTATCAATGGACGGGTGAACTTTTTCCCGGTGGGTATTGACTCTTCTAAAATAAGAAAATACACCTGGGATTTTGGTGACAGTACCGCCCGGCTCGAAATTGATAACCTTGCCTACTTTAATAGTTTCGGCATCTGGCTCAAGGGAAATACCAATCACGTGTATACCGACACAGGTTTGTATTTTGTAAAACTGATAGTAGAAGATAAACTCGGTTGTTTGGATTCTGCCTATTATACCCTGCCCATCAGCGTACGTGGGCCCAAAGCGAATTTTATTCCTGATATACAATTGAGTTGCCTGGTTCCGTTAAAAGTGATCTTTACAGATTCCTCTGTACAAAACGGCGTGATACCCATCGCGGAATGGCAATGGACATTTGGTAACGGGTCGCCAGTGATAACCAGTACGCTCGATACAGCCGTGAGCAGTTTGTATACTGCCAATACCTATATCGTCAGTCTCAGGGTAACGGATACCATTGGTTGTTTTGATACCACTTCTAAGCAATTGATCGTGCCATTGGTAACCAACGGTCCGCAGGCGGGCTTTGTAGCAACACCTGTTGCCAGTTGCACCACACCGCAGACGGTGGTTTTTACAGATACTTCGGTTCAAAATACCGGCGTGCCCATTGTGAGGTGGGAATGGAATTTTGGAGATGGTAATACGTTAATAACGGATACGGATACACTCATCAATAAAATTTACTCAGGCACGAATTACTATAATTTTTATACGGTTACGCTGCGGATCACCGATTCGTTTGGTTGCACGTCTACTACCACGGTGCCGAATTACGTGAAGATCTACCAGCCACGGTCAGACTTCTTTAGTTTTGATACCTTGAAGTGCGGCGCCTTTAATGTTTTTCTCTACAACTATTCGCAGGCATACAATGCCACGTACACCTGGGATTATGGTGATGGCAATACCTCAGTTGGATATTACGGCACCCATACTTATGCTGCCGAAGGAAATTACAATATCAAGCTCGTGGCCCAGGATGAAAATGGCTGCAGGGACAGTATTACCAGGACATCTTATATCAAGCTGGTGCGGCCGGAAGCCAATTTCAGGATCGGTGATACCACCCGTTGTGCGCCTACTGCCATTACGTTTGCGGACAGCTCCCTGTATGCCAGCAGCTGGGAATGGGATTTTGGTGATGGCGGCACGGGCAGCACCGACAGGTTTCCGTCTCCCAAAATTTATGCATTCCCCGGTTTTTATACGGTGAAACTGAAAGTTCGTGGATTGAATAATTGTGTGGACAGTATTTCAAAAGTGATCCGGGTACGTGGGCCAATTGCCACCCTTACTGCTAATAACGGTGACGGTTGTAAGCCTTTTGATATTGCGATGAGTGTAAGAGGAAGTTTTATCAATACCTATGCCTGGGATTTTAGCGATGGTACTCCTGTATTGCCCAATACCCTCGATTCAAACGTAACACATACCTATGTAAATGCCGGCCAGTACTTGCCCAACGTGGTGCTCACCAGCCCGGAAGGCTGTCCCTTTACTTTAAAGGCACCCGATACGGTATTTGTGGATTCGGTTGAAGCCCGTTTTAGTTTTGGGCCCAATACATTTTGCGACAGTGGTTATGTTAGCTTTACCAATCTTACCACAGCACCCTTCTTTACAACTGTCAGGTACAGGTGGCATTTTGGCGATGGTCAAACTGATACCTTGCCCAACCCTGTTCCGCATCATTATACCAATCCGGGCGTGTACACAGTTAAATTGGTCACCACTTCAAAGTATGGTTGCTCCGATTCATTTACAGTAGCCGATGCTGTTAGTGTGTACGCAAGTCCAACGGCAACGATCACTGGATTAAATACAGTTTGTTTAAGGCCAGGATCAAGATTGCAGTACAACAGCAGTATTGTGTCTGCCGACGCCATTGCAAGATACAGGTGGAGCATTGATGCAGACAGTGTTGCCAATACGCCCAACCTGGATCATGATTACCGTGTGCCGGGTAATCATGTAATTACATTGTTTATACAAACCATCAACGGTTGCAGTTTTACCGTCACCAGGAATATCCTGATCGATTCCATACGTACTGGTTTTGTGGTGACCCCAACCCGTTTCTGTGGTAGTGGCGCTGCGTCCTTTACAAATAATTCGACCAATTTTGGCGCCATTGATTTTTACAATTGGAATTTTGGAGACGGAAATACATCAACCATTCAAAATCCAAACAACAGTTATTTATTGCCGGGCAATTATACTGTACAACTAATTGCCGCTACAGTAAATGGTTGCAGGGATACTACATTACTGACGGATACGGTGAAAGTCTTTAACCTGCCAACAGCAACGATCAGTGGAAACGATATTGTTTGCTTAACTCCTGCCAGTATTTTACAATACACAAGCAATATCAACAGTGTGGATGCCATTGCAGGATATCGCTGGAGTATTGATGCAGATAGCGTTGCCAATACTGCCAATTTGAATTATGATTACCGGCTGCCGGGTAACCATATCATTACGCTGTTTATTCAAACGGTAAATGGTTGTGTTTTTTCTGTTTCAAAGAATATCATTATTGATTCTATTGTCACCGGCTTCTCTATTGCACCCGTTCGTTTCTGCGGTAGTGGTGTGGCTTCTTTTACCAATAACACTACTAATTTTGCTGCCATTGATTTTTACAACTGGAGTTTTGGAGATGGCAATACTGCAACAGACCAGGATCCAACCAATAATTATTTGTCGCCAGGAAATTATTCCGTACAGTTAATTGCGGCTACCATCAATGGTTGCCGTGACACCACCCGTTTTATTGATACGGTGAAAGTTTTCAACCTGCCAACTGCTACCATCAGTGGCAATGATATTGTCTGTCTTGTTCCCTCAACAAGATTACAATACAGCAGTACCATCTCCAGTGTGGATGCCGTTGCAAAGTACCGCTGGAGTATTGATGCAGACAGTGTGGCCAATGCTGCAGATCTTGATATTGACTATCGGACACCAGGCAATCACACCATCACGCTTTTTATCGAAACGGTGAATGGTTGTACCTTCTCTGTTTCAAAAAATATCATCATCGATTCTATTGTCACTGATTTCTCTATAGCGCCAATACGTTTCTGCGGTAGTGGTGTGGCTTCATTTACAAACAACACAACCAACTTTGCCGCCATTGATTTTTACAACTGGAGTTTTGGTGATGGCAATACTGCAACAGATCAGGATCCAACCAATAATTATTTGTCGCCGGGAAATTATACCATACGATTAATTGCTGCTACCATCAATGGTTGCCGTGACACCACCCTTTTTACAGATACGGTAAAAGTTTTCAATCTTCCATCTGCTACGATCAGTGGCAATGATATTGTTTGTCTTGTTCCTGCTACAAGATTACAATACAACAGTACCGTGTCCAGTGTGGATGCCATTGCAAGATACCGCTGGAGTATTGATACAGACAGTGTGGCCAATACGCCCGATCTTGATTATGATTATCGCACGCATGGCACACACACCATTACTTTGTACATCGAAACAATCAATGGCTGTACGTTCTCAGTATCAAAAAATATCATCATCGATTCTGTGAAAACAGGTTTCACCATCAGTCAAAGTGAATTCTGTAATGATGGTACCGTTGAGTTCACCAATACCAGCAATGCTGCTTACCCTGTTAATTATAACTGGAGTTTTGGAGATGGCAGCGTACACAGTGGTGTTGATACAAGTCATGCCTACCTGGCCCCCGGTGATTATACCGTTAAACTTTTTGCGCTTACACAAAATGGCTGTGCAGACAGTACGGTTTTAATTGATACGATACATGTGTATGATTTACCGGTTGCAGGCATCAACGGCGACAGTATTCATTGTTTACCCGGTGTGTATCAATACAACCCTGTGATCAGCTCGGTGGATGCAATCGCACAGTATCAATGGTTTGTTGATAATGTGCAGCAATCCGTTGATTCAAATTTTATTTTTGATTTTACTGCGGGCAATCACACGGTGAGTTTAAAAGTAACTACCGTAAACGGTTGTACGGATTCCGTTGCAAGAAATATTATCATTGATTCTGTGAATGCAGCTTTTAGTATCAGTCAACGTAAATTTTGTGGTGATACTGCCCGGGTGTTATTTACAGATAACACAGCGCATCTTTTTACTATCGTACAGTATGAGTGGTTGTTTGGAGATACCGGAAGTTCTTCGGCACAAAGCCCTGCGCATACTTACCAGCAGGCTGGTATATATGATGTACAGCTGGTAACAACTACCGAACATGGCTGCACGGATACTGCCTTGCTGCAAAGAGCGATCGAAATATACCGTAACCCGGTTGCCATCTTTAGCGGAGACAGTATTCATTGTTCACCCGGCAACTATTCATACATCAGCACTTCTACTTTTAATGACCCGATCAGCCAGTATCAATGGAGGGTGAATACGATCAATGCCGGTGCCGATGATACACTATCGTACAATTTTGTTCCGGCCGGTTTATATAATGTGAACCTGCAGGTAACAACAGATAAAGGTTGCACCGATGATACAACAAGACTCATTGTTATTGATTCGGTTGCTGCCAAATTCAGTATTGTCAATCCAAGGATCTGCGGTGATACAGGAACAGTACAGTTTACCAATTTGTCTGCATCCAGGTTCAATAACATGAATTATGAATGGAGTTTTGGTGATGCACAAACCAGCGTTGATGTAAATCCTGCACATTTTTATACGCCAGCCGGGAGGTATGTACCCTCATTAAAAGTAACTACTGCTTATGGGTGCAGCAGCATATTTGAATCTGCGGATACCGTGGTTATTTTCAGAACGACAACGGTTCTGATAACAGGTGATGCAGAAAAATGTATGCAGAATGTATTGGTTTACCGCCCGGTGATCTTTACAGAAGATGCCATCACCAATTATACCTGGAGGTTGAATAATACAGTAGTGAGTACAGTGGATTCCCTGCGCTACGATTTTACAACAGCCGGCAATTACACAGTGGAATTAAATGTGCGTACCAGGTTTGGTTGTAATATCACCGTCAGCAAACCAGTTGTGATTCATCCCTTGCCAGTACCGGCTGCTGCGCCTGACACCACGATCTGTTTGGGTGGCGTTGTTACATTGAGAAGTTTTGATGGTGTCAGCTTTCAATGGGATGCCTCTCCATCACTGCAAAACATCAACACAGCAACGCCAACGGCTACCCCCATAGCAACTTCATTTTATTTTGTAACCGTAACCAACCAGTTTGGCTGTGTGCAAAAAGATACGGTGAAGGTGCAGGTAGACGAACCGGTAAATCTGCAGGTAAGCGGAACCGATAGTTTGTGTTTTGGTGAGAGAAGACAATTGACCGCCGGCAGCACCGTTAATAATTATGTATGGAGCCCGGCGCAATCGCTCAGCAACCCTTCAGCCGCTGCTCCTTTTGCAACACCTGATACCACCACCACATACCGGGTAATTGCCTTTAGCAATAATGTTTGTAAAAGCGATACGGGCTTTGTTACGCTCTATGTGGGCTATAAGCCATCGGTTTCTGCCGGGGCAGATCGAACGGTTGCCAATGGCACCACTGTTCAGTTATCGGCAAATATCACCGGCACAAATATCAGCAGTATTTTATGGTCACCGGCAACGGGATTGAATTGCACTGCCTGTGCCACTCCGCAGTTTATTGCAGATGATAATATTACCTACCGGGTTACAGTAAACACTGAATATGGTTGCAGTAATTTTGATGATGTACGCATTGCTGTTATTTGTGGAAAAAGCCAGTTGTTTATTCCCAATGCCTTTACACCCAATGGTGATGGGCTCAATGATATTTTCTATATAAAAGGCTATGGTCTCTCCCGTATCAAACATATCGCCATCTTTAATCGCTATGGTCAAAAAGTTTTTGAAAAGCATGATATCCCCGTCGGCGACAGGTCGCATGGATGGGATGGTGCCACCCGTAATGAACCAGGCAGTACTGGTGCCTTTGTTTACATCCTGGATGTGGTGTGCAAAGATGGACAAGAATTCAGCTATAAGGGTACGGTAATGCTCATCAGGTAAGTAGAAGTATCCTTTCAAAAAAAGTCTGCATTTATCTACTAAAAAATTAGTTTTTTTGCCGGTTTTCTATATCTTTAAATCAGCATTTCAATCCTTTCCCTTACAGAATCCCTTAGCACTGGTTTTTACAGCGCCTTACAATGTCCTCCATCTAAATTAAAAAATGATCAATAAGCATTGTGTATGCTCGATTGAATATTTTGATCTCTTTAACCCACTGTGTATGAAATTTTTATTTTTATTGTCCCTTCTATTTTCAACAGCATTACTGCAAGCCCAGTCTGTATGTCCTGAAAATATAGATTTTGAAACGGGCAGCTTTGCCAATTGGCAGTGCTTTACCGGCAGTGTGGAAGACAATAACAACGAGAACCAGATCAGGTTAGATTCCAGTGCTCCTGTAGCCAACCGGCATGAAATGATCGATTACAATACGGCTGGTTTTGATTACTACGGCGGTTTTTTGCAAGCCTGCCCTTATGGAGGCCGCTATGCGGTAAAGCTGGGGAATGATGATGTAAACAATGGTGCAGAAGGGATATCATATGAATTCCAGATCCCGCCATTTGCTGATACTTTTAGTCTTACCTATTATTATGCCGTGGTATTTCAGGATCCGGATCATGACCTGTTTCAGCAGCCTCGTTTTTTTGTTTCTGCTTATGACGTGGAAACAGGCCGGGTGATTGACTGTGCATCTTATGACTACGTATCGAATGGCTCTATTCCTGGTTTCCAGGTATCAACAGTAGACAATATCGTTTTGTACAAAGAATGGACACCTGCATCTATCGATTTTGCCGGATATTCAGGCAGGAGGGTAAGACTGGAATTTAAAACGGCTGACTGTACAAAAGGCGGACACTTTGGGTATGCCTATCTTGATGTGGGAACAGGTTGTGGTGGCGTGATGGCGCTGGGTGCTCTTTGTGAAGGTGCCGACAGTGTGGTATTGACGGCGCCATATGGTTTTGAACACTACACCTGGTACAATAGCAATTACACAGCAGTAATTGGAAATACCCGCCTGGTTACCTTGCGGCCACTACCAGCCATCAGCAGCCTTTTTCATGTTGACATGATACCTTATCCAGGATATGGCTGCAGGGATACGGCTGATGCACTAGTCACTGTGTTGCCCATACCAGATACGCCGTCAGCTTTTAACATAGGCTATTGCAGGGGAGATGTATCCACAAGGTTACGTGCGCAACCCTGGCCTGGTTATGAACTGGTGTGGTACAGCAGTGAAAACGGTACGGGCAGCACCAGTCCACCCACACCTTCAACAGCTGTTACCGGTGTTTTTAACTATTGGGTAAGCCAGCGATCCTTAATGGGCCGTTGCGAAGGACCGAGGAAAATGATCACGGTCACAGTGTCGCAACCACCCATTGTTTCTTTTACGATCAATAGCGACAGGCAGTGTTTGGTGGGGAACGATTTTTTATTTACCAGTACCACCACCAGTACGGCCGCGGAATCTGTTTATTCATGGAATTTGCCGGATAGTTCTGTTTCCGGCCAGCTGATCAATCATCATTTTTTAAACCCGGGCAGGTACCCGGTTACGCTGAGTGTCACCAATCCATCCGGTTGTAAGAAAAGCCTTACCCGTTATGTTTCCATCATTGATAAACCTGTGGCAGATTTTTCTTATCCGCCGGTGATCTGTGAAAATCAAACCAACATCAGCCTCCAGAACAGTTCGTATGTGCCGGGTGGGGTGGGGCAGATCAATGCCTGGTGGTGGCAGATAGGCGGTACCGTTAGTAACGTTCGTACACCCCCTTCTTTTATCGGAAATGTTGGCAGCCTCCCGGTGAAACTGGTTGTTACCACTACCGAAGGCTGCCGTTCAGATACAGCGGCGGAACTGCTTGAAATTTATCATAGCCCTTTACCGGCATTTACTACCAGTGCCACCTGTAACAATGAAATTATCCGCATTACCGACAAATCTGCTATGCCGGCTGGTGCTGCAGGCAATGTAGTAAAATGGAACTGGACCTACAATGGCATTCCCTTCTCCAGCAGCCAGCATCCCGAAGTGTTCCTGCCGGCAGGCAATCATCAAGTGGAGCTACAGGCAGAAAGTGACCGGGGTTGCAAATGGAGGATTGCTGATACTGTGCTGGTGGTATATCCAAAGCCATCCATACAACTTTCCATTTCAGACTCCTGTGTATTCAGGGATATAGTATATCGGGCGTCCACTACTTCTGCTGTGGTGGTTGATAAATGGTTATGGAATTTTGGTGATGGTATTGGTGAGGGCAGTACAATAGTCAACCGCAAATTTGAAAGGGAAGACAATCATGTCATTACATTGATAGGTCAAACCATACACAGCTGCAAGGATACCATTATCAGGCCCTTTACGATTTATTATAACCGGAGCCGGGCTTATACAGATACCATCACTGCAAAAGATGAACCGGTGCAATTGACCACCACCTATGATGTGAATATGCAATGGTACAAATGGACACCATCCACGGGGCTTAACAGTGACCATATCAGCAATCCTGTAGCCACTTACGACCTTGACCAGGTATATGAATTGAATACCATGACAAAGCAGGGATGCGACAGCAGGAGCAGGATCTTTGTGCGGCGATATAAAGGACCTGAGTTGTATGTAGCCGGTGCGTTTACCCCTAATGGTGATGGTAAAAATGAAATACTGCACGTGTTCCCGGTGGGCATCCGTTCCTTTGAATATTTTAGTATTTATAACCGGGCAGGGGTATTGCTTTTTAAAACCTATGATCAAAACGCAGGATGGAACGGCATGTACAAAGGCGCTTATGTGGATCCGGGCAATTATGTGTATGTGGCACGGGCGATCGATTACAAAGGGAATGTGATGATGCGAAGAGGTAATGTGGTATTGCTGCGGTAACCGGCTTTGTTTTAAACTTCAAGGGGCATTTTTTGACTGCAATTCAAACCAACGCTGTTGTTGTTTGGCGCTGAATGATGTAGCTTTATCGCCTAAACACCGCTGTATGAAAAAAATATGCTGCCTGCTTTTATTGCTGATTTCTTTTTGTGATAGTTCAATTGCTCAGAAAAAAAGAGCGCCTGTAAAAAGGGCCAAAGTTTATCATCCTGCCTGGAGCCTGCAAGGAAATATTTACGAGGTTAACGTTCGCCAGTACACGAAGGAAGGAACCTTTAATGCGTTTGCAAAACATTTACCCCGTTTAAAGAAAATGGGTGTGCAGATCGTATGGTTCATGCCCATCAATCCCATTAGCGTAGCAGACCGCAAAGGTACCATGGGCAGTTATTATGCGGTGGCTGATTACACGGCTGTAAATCCCGAGTTTGGTACGTTGCAGGACTGGAAGAATACCGTGAATAAAATTCATGCACTCGGTATGAAAGTGATCATCGACTGGGTGCCCAATCACGCTGGTGCAGATCATCGCTGGTTGACGGAGCATCCTGATTTTTTTATAAAAGATAAAGATGGCAAAGCGGCGATTCCATTCGACTGGTCAGATACCCGGCAACTTGACCTAAGCAATATGGAAATGCAGGACAGCATGATCGCTGCCATGAAATACTGGATCGTCAATACGGGCATTGATGGTTACCGGCAGGATGTGGCCTGGAATGTTCCGGAAACTTTCTGGAAGCGTTGTATAAAGGAACTAAACAAAGTAAAGCCCGGCATGTACTGGCTGGCAGAAGGCGATAAGGATTATTTGCATCGCAGTGGTTTTGATGCCACCTATCCCTGGGAGATGTTTCATATGATGGAAAAAATTTCGGCAGGGGAGCGGCCTGCTTTTGGTTTGGATAGTATAAGGATCAAATATGATTCTGTGTATCCATCTTATGCACAGATGATGTACTTCACGAGCAATCATGATGAGAACAGCTGGAACAGGGCGGACTATGGAACTTTTGCAGGGGCAAAACATGCACCTTTCGCTGTATTCACTCAAACGATGCACAAGAGCGTACCGCTTATTTATAGTGGACAGGAAGAACCGGTATTGAGGAAGCTGGAATTTTTCGAGAAAGATCCTATTGAATTTAAAGACTTCAAAAGACAAAAATTTTATACAACGCTCCTGGCTTTAAGAAAAAGAAATCCAGCGCTAGCATCGGATGCATCGTTTAAAAAAGTAATGGTAGGTAATGAAAATGCCTTGTATGCTTTTGTAAGGGAGAAAGCCGGGAAAAAAGTGCTTGTGATATTGAACCTCAGTAAAGATGAACAGGAAATCAAAGTGGACGATATTGCATTGTGGGGAACACCTTACAATGTATTTATGGGTACCAAAGAAAAATTAGGCGGTGATGAATGGAAAATAGAACCATGGGGTTATGTTGTGTATGAGTATTGATCTTTTTATGAAGTGATTGATATCGGGTGCAGTCAAAAGCTGCACCTTTTTTATTTAGCCATTTATTCACGGACCATCAAATATATTTGCACCGGTTATCTGTTTCTGTAATTTAATTAAGGTTCATGCGCTACAAATATATACTGGTGATTTTTTTATTGAGTGCAGCAACGGCAAGTTCACAATCATTGCCATTAGAGAAATTGCCGCAAGGCAAAACAGCGCCTGTTATCAACGGGGCATTGAACCGTATCACTAACGGCAACATGCAAGGCTTTTACAAAAAGCTGCTGCAGGTAAAAGAACGTGACAGCGGCGTGGTGAATATCATCCATATTGGTGATTCACATATTCAGCCTGATTTTATATCATCAGTTGTTCGGAACAACCTGCAGGCTTTTTTTGGCAATGCAGGGCGTGGTCTGGTGTTTCCGTACCAGGTTGCCAGGTCAAATGCCCCCTTGGATATCCAGTCATCCTCTAATACCAGCTGGCAGTATAACCGGCTGGCACACCCGGAGATACCTATTTATTGCGGCATTGCAGGTCATGTGATAAAAACAACCAGGGCCATTGCCAAAATTAATTTTGCGTTGAGGGATAATTTAAATGGTCCGCAGTATTTTAACCGGCTGAAGTTTTTTGTGGAGAAAGCGGTATCCACCTCCTGGATGCTGGAAACAGACAGCACTAATATGCCGGCAATGATCACGGGCAGTAATCCTGATCTGCCGTATGAAGAGGTGTTGCTTGATAAACCAGTGAATAAATTCACCCTCACGGCGCATACAGCATCAAACCCACAGCATTTTTATGGCGTATCACTCGAGAATGGCGAACCCGGTGTAAGGGTGCATACCATCGGCGTGAACGGAGCTAAATATGATCAGTACAATCAACAACCCACCTTTTGGGAACAGCTACCTGCACTTGCTGCCGACCTGGTGATCATTTCATTGGGTACCAATGAGGCACAGGCGGGTACATTTATAGAGGATAAGTTTTTAGAACCGGTGGACACTTTTATAAACCGGGTAAAAGAGATCTTCCCGGGAGCAGCCATCTTGATAACAACGCCGCAGGATTCTTATAAAGGGAAGAAATCGAATACCGTAATGAGGGAACTGAATTATTCACTGGCTGCTTATTGTCAAAAAAATAATATCGGCCTGTGGGACCTGTACAAGGTCACTAACGGTTACGGGTCAGCTAAAAACTGGTTTCGTAGAGGTTTGCTCAATAAAGACAAGGTTCATTTTACTGCTGCAGGTTATGACCTACAGGGAAAATTATTATTCAATGCGCTGGCCAGGGGGTACAATGATTTTTTGTTGCGTCAATAGTAAGTATATTGTTCAAATAAAAAGTCCGTGGTTGTAACGCCACGGACTTTTTTTATTTGTCAGAGATTTTTATTGTTGTACCAGCAGGTTCCCGATCACCCTGAATTTTTTTCCTGCCATTACGGTGAGTTTGGCTCCCGGAACAAGAATCTGCGGTATGTTCAGCACGCTTTCTGAATTACCAGTTGGGTTTACCCTGATTTCAGAACAGGAGAGCAGTTTTGCCGGTGGCATTTTTCCATTGAGCCAGTTAGCCTGGTTATTCCAGTTGCCGCTTCCGGTAAAAGTATACACAGGTAATGCTATATCAATACCATATTTATTACTCAGCACATTTTGTGAAATACCACAGGCATTTCCTGTGATCATCAGGCAATGAATACTGTCATTTTGTGCAAGTCCGGTTGCGATGTATGTTTCTTCAATAGCGCCATTGATGTCAACATTGTTTTTCATCCATTGGTAAGAAGGGCCGGCACCTGTGTTACTGGGTGTAGCAAGGAATGAAACGGTTGAACCGGAACATTGAGGATTGTCACCTTCCTTCATACTAACAGAAACTGTAGCGGCATCGGATGAATTTACAGACATTATAATGGGTTCCGATGCGATCTTTCGAACTTCGTTCATTCCAAATAACATATTCGGTCTTCCGGTGGTGGTGGCAGATGCGGCAATCCTGGAACAGGCATCCAGACCTTCCTCATTATCCATCCTGAAATACGTAGTAGCTGTAAATGGAGCATAAGTCATATTATTCTGATAACTGGCAGTACCATAAGCACCGTTTGCAAAACAAATATCAATGAGAATATTAGAGGCGCCGTTCCAGTTAAATGGCTGATCAAAATAATGGGTATTGACTTTGTTTGTTTCCGGCAGATAATTTACAGGTCCGTAAACTGTTGTGAATGCAGGAGACTGAAAAGTATTGGTGAGCTGATTAAGATCTGTGGAGGCAATTTTAATAGTATACCCCATCAGCATGGCAGGGTTTCCAACTGCACCGCCTATACTAAATCCAAGAGAAGAAATATTGCCTGCTGTGATACCCATTGCTGTTAGTTCCTCAGCTTTTACTAGATACTGTTGGCGGCCATTCCCATAATAAGTAGGGTATGCTGCGCCTACAACCGAAGTAACTGAATTTGTTATTGTTCCACCGCCGAATGCGTATTTGGCGGGACAAATCGGTTGTAATGAAACTTCACATGTCACGTTTTGCCCGTTTGTTAGTGATGTTGTTGAAAAGGTATCGCTGTTGCCTCCGACATTCACTCCGTCTATTTTCCACTGATAGATGACATTTGAACTTGCAGTAATAGTTGCTTTAAAAACAGTAGTATCACCCAGGCATTGGGGATTGTTTCCACTTATGATAGCAGTGTGAATAGACGGAACACTTGAAGCTGGAGTAATGTCAATAGTAATCACTTCAGACGTATCTTTTACATTATTAAGACAAGTAATACTGGAAGTGATTTCACAACTTACTTGCTGACCGTTTGTGAAAAACATATTTGTATAAACAGGGCTGTTGAAACCGACATTAACGCCGTCTACTTTCCATTGATAAATAGGTGTGTCTCCTCCATTAGTGGTGGTGGCGGAAAAGGTAATAGGGGTTAGGGAACAGGACGGATTACTGCCAGAAATGATACTGATATTAATTTCTGCCTTTCCACCCACCGGTGCAATATTTACAATAAATGGTTGTGAAGTTGCAGTAAGCGTATCACATTGGAAAGATACTGTATAGGAACCCGCCATGTTTACTTCAATTGAACGGGTGGTTTCGCCTGTTGACCACAAATAATTTTGCTGTTCACTTGAAGTTAAAATTATACTTTCTCCGGCACAAATATCATTTGACCTGTTGCCAGTGATTACTGGTGGAGGGTTTTGCTTTGTCAATCTTATTGGCACAGCCGCAACATTATTTGTTTCATCACTTTCAAGAAATACATTATTCGGGTCTGTTATAGAAACTATATAGTAGTCCCCGTTGCAAACCCCATCAAGATAAATTGGCTCGTTAAGGCTAGCTACATATGTATCCAATTTGCCCGGAAAAATTCCCTGATTTAACCTGCAGCCACTTTCAAAACCAAAATTGTAATTGGGGAAATTTGTAAGTGGGGCACCATTATTATCAACACATATACCTGGCCTGTTAGAACAACTGCCCAGGTTAATAAGACAGTAACTTTGTTTTACGCTGGTACCTATAATCGGCCAGTTTCTTGGATCAGGATCTGCGGTCGCTTTTCTTAAAGTAAAGTCTGCCCAATGATCTACATGCAAGTGACCATGTTCTGGGTGAAAGGTCATTTGACCTGCATCCCTGTCATAAAATCCAAGCGTATCAGTACCCGGTATCTTCCTATAGATTCTCTGTCTTACTATATGGGTTAAGTTCTGTCCATTAGGACACGGAACGTTACACGGCGCAGGAATTCCATTGCAGAAGCAGGAATCAATTCCAAAAATCTCAAGTGGTCCGTACCCAATATTGGGGGTAGTATTTCCTACTTCAAGTCTTCCTAAATACTCGGTTGAACTGGATTGTATTTCCAATGCGGATGCGGTTACATCGGGCAGTAAATCGCAACCAGAAGCGTTACCGGGACATACCAATCCAGCCTTAATAAATGGCCCTTGCGGTCCCAGGTTGTTTCCGCCAAGTCCATTGCCCTGCGGCGGGTCATCACTAAAAGAAATACTTGCAAAACGTATGGAACCGGTATCGGGGCTGTTATCGAATGCAATTAGCATCCAGTCGCCGTTGGGATTCATTCCACTATTAAAATTGCTCAAACTTCCTGTTGGTAAAAAAGTACCTGTATAAGGTGGAACGCCCGCCTGAAATGGAACCCCATCAAGTCCGAGGCAAGTTCCAATAAAATTTTCGCCGGCCGCCCCCTGGCCTTCTACAAGGATAACAGAATTTCCATTGGGGGCGACAAGAATTAGTGTAAGGTTTGTTTTATCGCTGTGCATTACATCGAAACAAACTTTTGAAAGTCCAAAATCCAGGTTGATACTGTTGGGAAGCCCGGAAACAGGGATATAAAGGGTATCCATGATATTGGAATTGATGGGCGAATATCCATTCCAGCTAAACGTTTGGGCCTTGGATAATAAAGAACAAAGAAGCAGTACTGCGGTAAAAATTTTCCTCATTTGGTTTAAATAGTTTTGGTATAGAAAGCGCTGAAATAAGGGGAAAACAGCCTGCACAGTGTAGCGGATCGATCGAGTGTATAAAGTAAAGGAATTTTTTTTACATATATGGTTAAGTTTCAGCTATCAAAGAGGGGCTGAAGGGGCCAGGCGTTGCCTGAATTTCAAAATAGCAGTTAAATCCTTGAATTTAATTCAGCACTTCGTACAAAATGGTTTCAACAGATTTATTTTTTAAGGCAGCAGGACCAATTTTTTGACAATTAAAAGACTGCTTTACTTTTTCGTAGCACTGTTCGGTGATCACTACCTGGCTTACTCCGGCAGCACTTTGTAAGCGCTGGGCAGTGTTCACCGTATCGCCGATAACGGTATAGTCCAGCCGCCTGAGTGTGGCAGAGCCAATATTGCCGCTGATCATTTCACCACTATTGATGCCAATGGCTACCTTGGGAGAAAAGCCATGTTCGTTGGGGAGACTGTCAATTTTATTGCGGATGGTAAGACAAGCGTCAATGGCCCTGTCGAGGTGGTATTCGCCTTTAAAAACAGCCATTACACAGTCGCCGATGAATTTATCCACGGTTCCTTTTTGAGCGATCACTTCTTTTACGATCACATCAAAATAATCATTCAGCATTTTTACTACGGTATCCGGGTTTTCTTTTTCGCTGATGGCGGTAAACTGGCAGATATCGATGAACGCCACAGAGGCTTCCACGGTTTCATTTTCCATCAATGATTTTTCATACTCACGGGTACCCATAAAGCTGAGTACGTTTTCATCCACATACATCCGCAGGATATTGTTTTCCTTGATGGCCTGCAGTGTTTTTTTCATCTGGATCACATGCTGAATGGTCTTTTGCATAGTGAGTTCCAGGTCTTCAAAGTTCACGGGTTTGGTTACAAAATCAAATGCACCGCGGTTCATGGCCGTGCGGATATTGTCCATATCGCCATAAGCAGACACCATCACTGTTTTGGTGAGGGGCGAGGTTTCATTAAGTTTGGTGAGCAGGGTAAGTCCGTCCATTTCGGGCATGTTGATATCGCTGAGTACGATCGCAATATCCGGGTGCTGCTGCATCTTATCCAATGCTTCATTGCCATTGTGGGCAAACACAAATTCATATTGCTGTTCTCTTATCTTCTGCCTGAATTTTTGCCGGATAAGGACTTCGAGATCCTCTTCGTCATCTGCCACTAAGATCTTGGTCATGCTGTAATTGTTTTCAGTTTTTCCTTTAATGCGGTAAAGTCAACTGGTTTGGTTAAGAAATCATCAGCGCCTAATTTCATGGCCTGCTGGTAATTTTCATCATCGCCGTAGGCAGTGATCATCATAACCACCGGCGGAGGCGCCTCATATTTTTGTTTGATGTGCTGTAGTAATTGCAGTCCGCTCATGCCGGGCATATTGATATCACTTAATATCAGTACGGCTTCATGATTATGTGTTTTCATGTAATCCAGTGCTTCTTCGCCCGAGTTGGCAAAGGCAAAATCCATTTCTCCATTCTTGATCTCCCTGCGAAAGCGCTGTTCAAAAAGTGTTTTTACATCTGTTTCGTCGTCAACAACTAATATTTTCATTTGCAGTATTTTACGCCGGTAAGATAATGATAAAAGTGGTAGTAAGCAGGTTGCGTTTTATACAAGATATTCACGAACTTTTTGTTGAATAATTTCTTTTACAGACTCCCAGGTTTGTTTTTTCAGGCTGATGGGGTCTTCACTTTCTTCCGCATCGGCAAAATAGGTGACCGCCTGTGGAACGGTGATCAACAAATTCTGGTTACCGTATTTCTCTTTATGAAAATGTATAAAATCGGCAATAGAATAATGCTGCAGCAATTCTGCGATATCCCAAAAATCTTTCTTCTTGCCCCGGCCAAGTATAGCTTGCACTTTCATGGCAATAATATCTTCAACAGAAAACATTCTTATGCCTTCTTCGTTTTTCACGGCTCTTATTAGCGGATGCGGATGGCGGACGATGTCAATTTTTATGTCATCGATAAAACAGAATATTCCAAACGCAGGCGGTTTTTCCTCCGTGACAAACCTGTCTTTAAATTTGATTGTCAGTTCATTTATGATATCGGCATTTTCAAAGGGGCTGTTTGAAAAAAAACCAGGTCAACAGATATGCGGTGACCATATAAAAGCTACAGTGCCGTGCCGCCAACCAATGAGAAATGCGCTAATGCCGGCATGTCCATCAACTGCTTTAATAAGGAAAGAGTGTAGGGTTCAACTGTCTTAACGTGTAACATCTGAAATCTTTTAATGCCCGGTTAATTACTGCACTCGCCAGGTACATTCTTGTTTCAGGTAAAAATTTTGCATTCAGCAATGCTTCCGTCACTTTTTCGTCGCCGTAATACCTGCGGCAGTTGCGGATATCTTCCACATCACCTCTTTCAAACACCCGTTCTATAACAAAATTTGCTTTGGCCTCGTAATCGATCTTCTCAAAAACCACATCCCAGAAGATCCTTTTGTTGAATACCGGTTGTTGTTTTTTTTCCATTGGGTAAAGTTATTGCAGTTTGTTTACAATGTCAGATTATCTCACCGCACCTAAATATTTATCATACCACAGCAATGTTTCTTTTACAAAATCAGTCCGGGGTACCAAATGCCCTGCATCGTACACGATTCTTTTTTTATCTGCTGCTGGCGTGCCGAGGAAGTCATACATAGGCTTCTGTGATGTTTCCACCGGGAAAAATAAATCATGTTTGCCATTCAGCATCAGTACGGGCTGAGTTACCCTTGGCAGGTAGTTGACCTGGTCTGCTTCCGGCAAAGACTTGTTCATTACCATACCGCCTACATTCAGCACCATCACTTTTAACCTTTTTTCTACTGCAGGCATGATACCACCCATATAGCCGCCCCAGCTCCAGCCCAGGTAGCCGAGTTTATCCGCCTGTATGTCTTTTCTTGTTTCCAGGTAATCGATGCTTCTGCCGATATCCTTCCGCCACATGATCAAATGGTCTTTATAAAAAACAGTTTCATCCGGCAGATCGCTTTTTAGTTCATCATGTCTTTCGCAGGTGCCTTTGTAAATGGGCTGCATGATGGCCCTGCCACTTTTTAAAATAAAATCTATACGGCCATTAACCTGCAAAGGGTTATACGTTTTTGAATAAATATCATTGGAGCCGGGAAAAAATAAAACGGTTTGATAAGGCGGCTTAAAACCTTTAGGAAGGTAAAGCCATGCCTGCACTCTTTCATTATTATATCCTGCATCAAAAGTTATTTTTTGAGCCGTCCAGGATTCGTTTTCAACGGTGGTTTCAATTTTTTCATTCAACGCTGTTTTATCATAGGCGAATTGCTGCTTGTAGATCTCAAAAGTCTTATCATCAACCGGTTTTTCTTTTGTATAATCCCGGAAAGCCATTGAAACAGGTTTCATCAATTGCGCCATGGCAGTATCGCCTGGTAATTGTTTAATGCAGCGGAAACCATTGGCAACGCTTCTGTCCATGGCTGGCGCCAGGTAGCTATCGTTAAAGGCATACGTTGGGTCATTCCAGCCCCCCCCTAAAATATAATGTGCTTCTTTTGTTTCATTGCTGTTACTGCACCATTCCCTTGCATTGCCTGCAATATCATAAATGCCAAACGAGCTGTAGCCTGCATTGCTGCCTATAGCTGTTGTATTTTTCCCATTAAAGTTGCTTAGTGCCACAATGAATTGCGTACGGCTGGTTTCTGCCACCACACTCCAGTGAAAAACAGTGGGCAATTTTTTTTGTGCGTACAAAGCATACGCTGCGGCTTCATACCAACTGATGCCGGTAACCGGGTAATTTTCCTGCCCATCAGGGTAAGTGCCAGCTTCCCAATTGGCCGGGCCGGGCCTTCCTGTTTTATCAGTAAACAAAAGCCATGCAGCATCTACGGGAATTTCTTTTCCGTTTTGAGAAATGCTGTTGCCCCAGTATTTTTTATTACTGTACCCACCTGCATCCATAAACGCTTTGTATTCTTTGTTGCTCACTTCATATTTATCCATTAAAAAAGACGGCACATCCTTACCACCATTGCTTTCAAGCCCTACAATGTACATAGGTGTATTTTTCGCCGGAATGCGAACCATGTTTACGGGCAGCGTGCCTTCTTTATCTAAAATAAGGCGGGAAGAATCTTTCCAGTTTTTAAAAGAAAGAGCAATGCCTGCATACTCAATAGTTTGATAGCCTTTTTTTCTTATTTCCATGCGTAGATAGGGGCGTGGCAGCCTCACATCTTTAAAAGGGGTTGTCCCTGCAAGCCGCCATTCGCTGTTGGGTTTGTCATAATCTTTCCACCACAATTCGGCACCGGCTGGCATGGTTGCCATGGAGAGATTGTGGGACAGCGTTGGCCATAGATTTATCAAGGCAGAATCGTTGGGAATATATTTTTCTGCTTCAAGCGCCATGTCAAAAGCTTCTGTTGGCGGCGCAAAATTATCATTCACTAATTTTTCAATAGCAGGCAGCAAATCATTTTTTGCATGTTGTTTTTTCATCCACGGGTTAAGCAAGAAAAACCAGGAGAGTATTAAAGCAGCAACTGCAGCAGCAATTTTTACCAGGCCTGTAACCTTACTCTTTTGCGATTTCCGTTCTTTATATTTTTCCCCTTTGCCTTCTAATTTTATATTGTGTGGCACAATCAACCCTGCGTTGCTGATGGCAAATATTTCCACCGGTTCCTTTACATTCTTTAACGCATATTTTCCCAGCGAAGCAGTTTGTATATCGTTCTGGTTTTTTATATCATCATACACTTTGGCAGAAATAAAAATGCTGCCCGGTACCGCCAGTGACTCCAGTCTTGATGCAATGTTCACGCCATCGCCAAACACATCATTTTCTTCAAATACCGTATCTGCCTGGTGTATCCCGATACGCATGGGAACCTTGGGCTGCTGCTGCATTTCTAATTGTAATGCCACTGCAGCCCTCACACATGCTGCCGCACTGTCAAAGCTGCAAAGCGCACCGTCGCCACTGAATTTGATGAGCCTGCCATGATGCAGTTTTAACACTGCATCCAGTTGCAGTTTCATTTTATCCCGAAGCATCAGGGCATTGCTTTCATTGTCATGCATCAATGCCGTATAGCCAACGATGTCGGCAAACATAATAGCGGCGAGCTGGCGTACCTGGGACATGTGTATGAGTTAAGGTTTTACAAAATGCCGGAATTGTTTTTTTGTAAGATATCAAAAAAGCAGTTGCCGGTTTATGCTTTTTGAGGCAATGCTATGGTAAAGCAGCTTCCTTCGCCTTCCTTTGTTTCCACTGTCAGTTCCCCTCCATGTGCTTTTACAATATCGTAGCTCAGCGATAAACCCAATCCTGTTCCCAGGCCTGTTGGCTTGGTTGTAAAGAAAGGTTGAAATATTTTATCTAAAATTTTTTGAGGTATTCCATTGCCATTATCTTTTACACGTATCAAAATTTTATCTTCAAATTTCTTTGTACTAACGGAAACTGTGGGCTCATATAGAGATGACACCTGTTCAAAAGTTGTCATCTCCTGATTGGCAGATTTTTTCTTTTCATCCACCACATAAAAAGCATTCGTAATCAGATTCAATATCACCCTGCCCATATCCTGGGGAATAATATCGATGTTGCTAATACTTTCATCAAAATCAGTTTTTAATGTTGCATTGAATGATTTGTCTTTGGCTCTTAACCCATGATAAGCCAATCTCAAATATTCATCAGACAGGGCATTGATGTTTGTTGGCTCTTTTTGCCCACTGCTGCTGCGGCTGTGTTGCAGCATTCCTTTCACAATATCACCAGCCCGTTTACCATGATGGTTTATTTTTTCCAGGTTTTGTTTTACATCATTGGCAATAGCTTTGGCTTCTTCAATATCACCTTTGTTTAATTCCTCGTTCATTTCATCCACCAGTTCTGTACTTACTTCACTAAAGTTGTTGACGAAGTTCAAAGGGTTTTGTATTTCATGTGCAATGCCGGCAGTGAGTTCTCCCAGGCTGGCCATTTTTTCTGACTGGATCAGTTGCTTTTGTGTGGCCTGCAGTTCTGTTAGTGCCGCCTCTGCTTTTTGCTTGGCTTCTTTTATCGCAACAAGGTCACTTTCGGCCTGCAATGCCTGTGCTTCTGCTTTTTGAAGATCAAGGAAACGTGTATAAGTTTGCTGGAATACTTTTCCAAAACGCATCAGGATCCTGTTCTCTTCATCAGAAAATGAATCACCTGAAAAATTTTCGATGTACAAACCAACCGTGTCTAATAAAACAGTGGATATCGCAAGGCCGGGACATTGAGCATAATATTCTTTTGCATCTTCTCCCACTGGAAATAATTTAAACAGGTCCTTATAGAATGCATTCTTTTCTTCAAAGGAAAAATGATTGGTGAAAAAATCCTCGCCGTTTTTTTTAGCTTTAATAAAACTATTCCAGTGGGGTGTGTCAAAATAGGGGATTCTTATTTCTGATGGTATGGCATGTTTATCAGCCAGCCATATATGCATATCATCATTTTTTTTATAATCAACAATAAATCCGGCATGTTGTACATGAATGTTTAAATGATCTAACTGGTCATAAACAATTCTTATTACTTCCTTTAATTCTTCACTTTTCTGCATTCCCATGCTCCGGCTTCTTACCCTTTCAAGTGCGGCTTCAATCTGTGCCTCTCTTGCCTGTGCTTCTGCTTTTTGCAGATCAAGAAAACGGGTATAGGTTTGTTCAAATACCTGTGCAAAGCGAATAAAAATATCATGTGCTTCCGGCGCTGGTTCCAGGGTGATAAATAATACGTAGCCGTATTTAAAATATACAACGTGGTCTATTTGTCTTTCAGGGAAAGAACCACCTTGCTCAATCATTTTCCGGAGTGCGTCACCCATAACAGGTAATGTGCAGAGGTATTCATAATGCCTGCGGCAATCGTGTCCTGCAAATTCTTCTACATGTATGGTTTCGCCATTTTTTCCTGCTTCGTAATAGCGTAAAAACAGATCTTCTCTCGGTGTTTTATACTTGGGCATGGTTCCCATTGCAGAGCTAAACCATTCTGTAGATTCATTATTTCCATAAATATTAAATGCACAGCCTCTTGTTGGTATGCCCAATGCCCTTACCTGGCTGTCTAATATAAAGGAAGCTTCTGCCAGTTCATCACTATGCTGCATGGCCATGGTTCTTGAACGGACTTTTTCCAGCGCTGTTTCTATTTCCAGTTCCCTGTTTTTTACAACAAGGTCTGCCGTTCTTTCCGCTACTAATTTTTCCAGTGCATCTGCTTTTTGTTTCCATTCTTCTATACCATAAGTGTCTTTTTCAGATTCTACATGCTCTGGCTTTGACACATGCCAATGGATTATTTTCCATTGTTCATTTTTATATTCAAGAACGGCTGAAGCTCTCATGCCGAATCCCGTTGATTCGTCATTAACTTTTATATTGAGCCATATATCTTCAACAATAATGGCAATTTGCTCATTTGCTTTTACATCACGGTACACTTCGGTACGTTCATAACTCAGCTCCATTCCCTGGCTTTGTTCTTTTTGCAGTTGTATCAATTTCCGCAATCCATCCAGTGAAGTATATTTTTCTTCTACTGCTGTACCGATCACCATTATCTTTTCTGCAAAAACTTCTTCCAGGTCTTCATCTGGTGCTAAACCAAACCCCATGTTGATGGCTCTTGTGAGTGTCCCGGTGAGTAGTTTTTCTTTTTCCTTATTCATAGTTGGCGCCAGTTAAGCAGGTAATAATATAATAAACATTGTTCCTTCTGCTTGTTTTGTTTCCACTTTTAATTCCCCTCCATGTGCTTTTACAATATCATAGCTCAGCGATAAACCCAATCCAGTTCCCTGGCCTGTTGGCTTTGTAGTAAAAAAAGGCTGGAATATTTTACCAGCAATCTCATTTGGAATACCGGTTCCGTTGTCTTTTATCCTTAATTCAATGCCATTGACGGTTGTTGAAGTACCAACGCATACGCTCGGTTCATAACCTGGTTCATTTTGCTTTTTTCTTTCGTTTACGGCATAAAAAGCATTATTGATCAAATTAAGGATCACCCTTCCCATATCCTGCGGCACCACGTTTATTTTTTGAATGCTATTATCAAAATCCGTTTCAAATGCTGCATTAAAATTTTTGTCTTTGGCTCTCAAACCATGATAGGAGAGGCGCAGGTATTCATCACATAGGGCATTGATATCCGTTAGTTCTTTTTGCCCGCTGCTGGTTCGGGAGTGGGCCAGCATCCCTTTTACAATATCACCAGCACGTTTGCCATGATGATTTATTTTTTCGAGGTTTTGTTTTAGATCATTGGAAATTTCTATTGCCAATTGCGTGTTGCCAATTGCCAATTCTTCCTTCATTTCATCTACCAGCTCTGTGCTTACTTCACTAAAGTTGTTGACGAAGTTTAACGGGTTTTGTATTTCATGTGCTATGCCGGCGGTAAGTTCACCCAGGCTGGCCATTTTTTCAGCATGTATCAGTTGTTGCTGGGTTGATTTTAATTCTTCCAGCGACTGGTTTAAGGCGGCAGTTCTTTCGGTAACCTGCTTTTCCAGCAATTCATTTTGATTAGCCAGTATATGCTGTTTTTCTGCAGATAATTGTTCCACCTCATCCAGTTTTTGACGCAATGACTGGCTGGTATTGCCAAAGGAATAGCCAATATATATGGCCAGCCCAATCGGGTTGAGCAGGAATGCAAATGGCTGGTACTCGTAAATGGAAGCCATATCAACCACAGCAAACTGATCAAGTAATACCAGCAGCCAGTACACAAAATTGAGCGCAAGACATGCCTGTAAAATACGGGCACCGACTGATCTGTTTTTTCGTATACTGTTGGTCGTTATCCTTAGTGCATCTGCCACCACCAGCACCGCCAGTATCAACGTAAGTATATCTGCATTGATAATGATCACTCCCGGCACCGACAGCAGGGTAAGGCTAAGGATGATCCAGTACGGCCATTTTAATACCAGGTTAAATATTTTATAAAAGCTAAAATGAAAGAGCATGAGGTAGAGTAAGACAAATATGGCACAGGAGAAATAGCCTGTAACCAGCTCCGCAAAAGTGTGATTGTTTACCAGGGATATCCGGCACCCGATATTAGCAGCAAGGCTCAGGCAGGCCAATGAAAAATAAAGATTCACTTTTTGTGTTCTGAAAAAGAAGTAAAGCGATAAAAAAAGCACACTTAAAAGAAAGGCAGCACCCAGCACTATAGAGAGTCTTTTAAGATGCGTGTCATAAAGTCTGGATTGATGGTCATCCTGGGCGTCTTTTAGTTGGGCCAGCCGGGGATAAAAACCGGATCTTACCTGGTTAAAATACAAAGGATATTTTACCGGCATATTTAAGAACCGTACCGCCAGCAACTGGGCGGAATCATTGATCAAGGGGAAAGCAAAATTTTGAGCACGTGGTAAGTAAAATACAGCAGAATCGGGATTGGCACTCACTACACCAAAGCGATGGATCAGTTTGCCATCAAGATACATTTCAGAAGCGCCGGTTTGATGCAGGCGCATGACCAATGGTTGTACAAAACTGCTGTCGTTTTTAATACGCATTCTCATCCATACAATGCTGCCATCGGGTATATCAGTGCTGCCATAAGGGATCTCGTTTAAGGAAGCAACCTGCCAGTCAGCGGCATCAAACCCAGGAGTTGCCCATGCCGGGTTGTCACCCACTTTATATTGCCAGTTAAGGATAGGATTAACCCAGCCTTTGGTTTCAACAGCCTGGCTTGTTTTGCCGGCGGTTAATAGTTTTGCCGTATCTGGTTTTTGTGCAAATAAAGCAAGAGGGAAAAATAATATCGCTATCAGGATAATTCGCATGTTTATTTATTGTTAGCCCGGCAATTGAATGATAAATGTGGTGCCCTCATTCTCCCTTGTTTCCACCTTTAATTCGCCTCCATGTGCTTTTACAATATCATAACTCAATGATAAACCCAGCCCAGTTCCCTGGCCTGTGGGTTTGGTGGTAAAGAAAGGTTGGAAAATCTTGTCAACAATATTTTTGGGAATGCCATTGCCATTGTCTTTTACACTGATCAAAACTTTGTCACCAACTTTTTTTGTGCTTACCGAAACAGTGGGGTCGTAAGGAACTCCCCCTTCAGGGGGTTGGGGGGCTTTCTTCTTTTCATCCACCACATAAAATGCATTGGTAATTAAATTCAATATCACCCTCCCAATATCCTGCGGAATAATATTGATGTGGCCAATACTTTCATCAAAATCTGTTTTTAATGTTGCATTAAATGTTTTGTCTTTGGCTCTTAAGCCATGATAAGCCAATCTCAAATATTCATCACACAAAGTATTAATGTTGGCAGGTTCTTTTTGCCCGTTGCTGCTTCTGCTGTGCTGTAACATTCCTTTTACAATAGCATCAGCTCTTTTACCGTGGTGATTTATTTTTTCTTCATTACCAATAACATCATCTGCAATTGCTTTTGCATCACCAATATTCCCTTTGTCTATTTCATCTTTCATTTCCACTAATAATTCTTTATTTACTTCAGAGAAATTATTGACGAAGTTTAACGGATTTTGTATTTCATGTGCTATGCCTGCGGTTAGTTCGCCCAGTGATGCCATTTTTTCAGATTGTATCAATTGCGTTTGTGTGGTCTTTAATTCACTCAATGTATTTTCTATTTCCTGTTTTTGTGACTGCAATACAATATTGGCCTTTTGTTTTTGCCTGTTGTTGCGATACTGGACAAAAGCCAGCACTACAAACCCGCTAATGATGCTGATGAGCCCATACATTTTTATTTTGGTTTCGTACTGCTGTTTTTCTTCTTTGCTTTGCTGCTCTAATTGTAATCGCCTGTTGGCTTCGTTAAAACCAAGTGTTTGAAACTGCCTTACTTTATCTGTATTGTACAAACTGTCTTTTGCAGCAACGGAAAGCTGCAGGTATTTATAAGCGCTGTCGGGCTGGTTATTGGCTTTGTACAATTCAGCAAGCAGCGGACTTATTTCTGCAACATAATACAATGAATTTTCACCCCAGGACCGAAGATTCAGGGTATTGTTTTGAAAATTATTTAAAGCCTGCCGCCCATACAATAATGCGGAATCAACCTGGTTATTCTTTTGGAATACCTTTGCCATGCCTGCCTGTGCAAGCGGAATCCACAGGCCTGGCCATGTAGTTGCAACTGAAATAATATACCGGTAATTGCTTAATGCCGAGTCACTTTCATTCATAGCAGCATATATGTCAGCAAGCAACTGGCGACCATATGCAAGCCCCCCCACATCAATACTATCAATACTGAGTGCCTCTTTTACATAGGTCAATGCAAGTGAGTGGTTGTTCAACCTGTAGTTGGCCGTGGCAACATTGGTTTTTGACCAAAATAGAGAACCCCGGTACCTGATATCACTTGCATCTAATGTGGCTACAACTGAGTCCTGTTGCTTTGCATAATTCAGCATACTTTGGTAGTCCTTCATGGAAAGATATTCGCCAGTAATCCTGCCTAGCGCATTCACCAGTTGAAACTTATCTTTATCATTTTCAACAAGCTTTAAATTTTCAAGCCGCATTTCTAATGCCCTGGGATAATTTCCCAACGAATGCAGCAGATAAGCTGTTGTTTCCTGCAGGCTTATAAGTTCTGCTGAATTGCCAGCCTCAGCCAATTTTTTATAATCACTGGATGCTTTCATTTTCTGCACCAATTGCAGGGCTTGCTGGGCATAGTGTAAAGCCGAATCGCTGTTGTAATAATGCGTTTCAAAAGCGTATGCACTGGTAAGCGAAGTCAACATTTTTAAACGGATGGTGTCAGGTATTGGCTGTGAAAGGGTCTGCCATTTGTCAACAAAGAACTGGTCCAGCCAGGAGCTTACACTGTCTATTAATACAGTGTCCTTTCGTATAGTTATACTCCTGTCGGCAACTTCAGCACCATTCAATTGTTTTTCTACTGTGCGCCAGTTGCCCCTGTGGAATTTATATTTTATAGTGCCTGCCTTTGTATTCAGCGTAATTGATTTTTCCTTTTTCCCGTGTGGCTTCATTAAATAAAGTGGATTGGCTGCTTCATCCCAATTGTTGAATGTGCCGGCTACATAAATACTGTCGTGTATAATGGCAGTATTCTCCTTTACAATAAATGTTACCTTATACTGTGCCTGCACCAGAACAGAAGAAAAAAGAACAATGAGCAGGTAAACTATTTTTTGCATGTGCAGGTTATTGATTGAATAAGATAGTAAGTATGTAATTGCTTTTTTTAAATTATTGGTAATTGAATAATGAGTGTTGTTCCTTCTCCTTCTTTGGTTTCCACTTTCAATTCTCCTCCATGTGCTTTTACAATATCATAACTCAATGATAATCCCAATCCTGTTCCCTCTCCTGTTGGCTTGGTAGTAAAAAAGGGCTGGAATATTTTAGTGGCAATATCTGTTGGAATACCAGTGCCATTATCTTTTACCCCTATCTCAATGCTGTCGCCTTTTTTTATAGTAGTTACGATCACCGTGGGAGCATACCCTGTTTCGTTTTGCTTTTTTCTTTCATTAACTGCATAAAAAGCATTGTTGATCAAATTTAAGATCACCCTGCCGATATCCTGTGGTACCACATTTATTTGGGGGATGCTATTATCAAAGGCCGTTTCAAATGCTGCATTAAAACTTTTGTCCTTGGCTTTCAACCCATGATAGGAGAGTCGCAGGTATTCATCACAGAGCGCATTGATGTCTGTTAGTTCTTTTTGACCACTGCTGGTTCGGGAATGAGCCAGCATCCCTTTTACTATATCACCGGCCCGCTTGCCATGGTGGTTTATTTTTTCTAAATTTTGTTTTAGATCAACGGCAATGGCTTTTGCTTCTTCCATATCACCTTTGTTCAATTCCTCATTCATTTCCTCCACCAGCTCTGTGCTTACTTCACTAAAATTATTGACGAAGTTCAACGGGTTTTGTATTTCATGGGCGATGCCTGCGGTGAGTTCACCAAGACTGGCCATTTTTTCGGATTGTATAAGCTGGGTTTGCGTTGCTTTTAATTCGGACAGGGTACTTTCAACCTGTAACTTCTGCAGTTCTATTTCTTTCTTTTGTGTTGTGAGCAGGTTATTGGCTTTTTTGCGGATCCGGTTATTACGAAATAATAAAAATGCAATGATCAATAGTACCGCAATGCCTGCAACAAAAAGATAAGTGCGGATAGTATTTTCTTTCCTGATCTTCAGGCTTTCTTTTTGCTGCTGCGCTATTTGTTCATCAAAAGCCACATTCTGGTAAGCATGTATTTTATCTATTTCATCCTTGTTCAGACTATCAGTCAGCGTTCTGTATAGTTTCAGGTAATGAAAGGAACTATCCTGCCTTCCTGTTGCAGCAAACATATCATATAACAATGCATACGCCCGTTTCACTTTTTCGGGCTCGCCAAGTAATGTATAATCCTCTAACGCTTTTTTTATGTAAAAAATACTCGAATCAGGTTGCTCCTTCTGCCTGAAAATTTCGGCATAAGGAAACCAGGCTTCCGGCAGTTTTGCTGTGCTATTATTCACCTGGTTTATAATGATGGATTCATCAAGATATTTTTTAGCGGTGATAAGATCTTTCTTGCTGATATAGGCTTCCCCGATCAGTTTTAACTGGTGGCCTTCATACGTTTTATAACCAGACTGCCGCATATCCTTCAATGCCTGTTCTCCAAAAAAAATAGAAGAATCAGGTTTATTCATAGAAAGATATGCCTGTGAAAGATTAGATCTCAGTAGTCCCAGCAGTTCGCTGTTGTTAATAGCTCTGCCGATTTTCAATCCTTCGTGGAGTTGCAGAATTTCCTTGTGGTTGTCTCCCATCATATTGTACAACTGCGACAGGTCGTTGTGAATAAACCCCAGGGAAGTCATACGTACAAAGGCAGCATCGAGTGACGGTGAAAACCACGAAAGGTTCCATATATTTTCTTCCGTAGTTTCATCCTCCGCAATCTTTCGGGCATTTAACAGGTGTGTGAGAGATAGTGGGTAGTTTTTTAGTTGAGACAGCAACCAGCCGGAGGCATCATATGCATCAGCTTCCCATAATTTTTGCTTCAGCTTTTTAGCAAGCTGCAGTTGTTGCAGGGTGTACAGCAGGCTGGAATCCCTGTTTTTTTCCTGGTAGTACAAACCTAAGTACCTCGAGAGTTTCATTCGGAGACTATCGTTGGCGGTTGTACGAAGCAGTGTTTTTACACTGTCTGCCTGGGCGTCGGTAAACTGCACAAAATAGGTTTGCTCCTGTGCCTGCAACAGTTGGAAATTACACAACAGGCAAAATATGAGTACAATCCTTTTCATATTAACCGTTGGCTTTTAATATAATGGAAAAAATGGTTCCTTCGCCTTCCGTGGTTTCAACTTTCAACTCACCGCCATGTGCTTTTACAATATCATAACTCAGGCTTAATCCCAGTCCTGTTCCTTTACCTGTTGGTTTGGTTGTAAAAAAAGGCTGAAATATTTTGTCCAGTATTTTTTGGGGAATGCCGTTGCCGTTATCTTTTACACTGATCAGGATTTTATCCCCTGCCTTTTTTGTGGTCACATATACAGTTGGTTCGTATAGAGAAGTCAAGTTTTCAAAACTTGACTTCTCTGAGAAAGCTTTTTTCTTTTCATCCACCACATAAAAAGCATTCGTAATTAAATTCAATATCACTCTTCCGATATCCTGAGGAATGAGATTGATCTTACCTATACTTTCATCAAAATCAGTTTTCAAAGCGGCATTAAAGGTTTTGTCTTTTGCTCTTAATCCATGATATGCCAGGCGTATATATTCGTCTGCCAGTTTATTAATGTCTGTTGATTCTTTTGCTGACGTGCTGCTCCGGCTATGTTGCAGCATTCCTTTTACTATGGCATCGGCTCTTTTGCCATGGTGGTTTATTTTTTCGAGATTTTGTTTTACATCATTCGCTATTTCTTTGGCATCGTCATAATTACCCTTGTTTAACTCCTCATTCATTTCCTCCAGCAGTTCATTGCTCACTTCGCTAAAATTGTTGACGAAATTCAACGGGTTTTGTATTTCATGGGCAATGCCTGCAGTGAGTTCACCGAGTGAAGCCATTTTCTCTGATTGTATCAATTGGGTTTGCGTAGCTTTCAGATTTTCCAGTGATGCAGACAATTCTGCGGTACGCTGGCTGATCTTTTCTTCCAGCTGTAAATTCTTCTGCACCAGCTGCCTGCTTTTGTACCGGGCATAGGCCCAGATGATGGTAGCACCGCCCGTTACATACAGCAGGTAGGCCCACCAGGTTTTCCACCAGGGAGGTAAAATGCTAAACTGGTAGGTTTCCACCTTGCTCCACAAACCATTAAATCCCTTGGTGCTTACCCTGAAAGTATAGTTGCCGGCAGTGAGGTTAAAATAGTTTCTCGAAGTACTTTTATCAGTTACATCACTCCAGGATGAATCTGCACCATCCAGCATGTACCGGTATAAAATCTTTTCCCGTCCTTTGATATCATTGTTGCTAAAAGAAAAATTAACAGAGTTCTGGTCATACGGCAGCGTTAACCCGATGGGTAGTTTAGAAACCGGCGTAATACTGTCCCAACGGATATCGTGTGTTACCAGGTAGCCAGAGTCTTTTGGTAAACTGTTTTTTAAGTAGAAGTTCTTTTTAGTTTCATCCCATAAGGTATCCGTATTTTTTAGTTGGTTACTAAGCAAAGACCAACTGTTAAAAGAGAGCGGCTGGTCCATTATCTGGATGCCGGTGATGTTTATTTTTGGTAATAGTGTATCCTCCAAAGGTTCCTGCGTTACCACTGTTACTACCGGCGTCACACCCCACCAGCCTTTCCCGTTCTTTGTTACCATGCCGGTATTTTGATTGTAATCATTGTAAGGAAAACCTTCTCTTTTACCATAATTTATAAACCGCCAGGGCATTTTTTTATTTCCGGATTGTGAGGGTTTCTTTATTGAGATCAGTCCATCAGAAGAACCGGCATACACGGTGCCGTTATGTTCTGCCATATCATATATTTCCTGCGGTACAAGGCCTTCTTTACGGGTGAGATTGGTAATGGTAAAATTATTTGTATTGATAATGGATATGCCTTTTACCGTTCCTGCCCAGATTTCCCCGTTGCTGTGCTGTATCAATTTAAAAACAACATTATCACACAAACCGTCTTTTTCTCTCAGGTATTGTATGGTATTGTTTGCTGGATTCATTACTGTTATACCACTGTCTGATCCTATCCAAAGATTTCCCTGCCGGTCTTTTATCATATCCCAATTGATATTGGATAATAAACCGCCTGTTTTGTCAATCTTTTTAAAATTTCTTTTGTAGAGATCAAATGTAATTACACCCATTTCATAACTGCTCATCCAGAACAGTCCACCAGTATCTGCAATACATTTAGAAATGCTGGAGGATAAATGCCTGCCTTCCGGGTAACTGGTCAGTGTGTTTTTTTCAGTATTGAGAATGGAAAGACCTGCAGCAGTATTGATCATAATATTTCCCACGCTGTCGGCCATTATTTTGTTGATCCTGTCTTCGGCTAATCCCTGTTTTTTCCCAAGCAGTTTCAGCTGGTTTTTTTGTGGGTCGTAGATGTTGATACCTTGTCTTGTAGATAGCCAGATGCTTCCTTTTTTATCTTCCATCATTCCCCATACATTGTTGTCCGTTAGTCCTTCTTTGGTGCTCAGGTGTTCCGGCATGGGGCCTTTGGTATCTATTATCACAACTCCTTTGCCCAGTGTGCCCAGCCAGATATTTCCGTTCCTGTCTATAAGGCAGCTTCCTCTGCCGGCCTGGTTCAGCATCTTGATATCCAGCATTATGTTTTTGATAGCGGTACGTTCTTTATTCAGCACATAACAAGTGTCTCTCCTCATCATCCATATTTGCTGCTGGCTGTCTTCTGCCAGTTCTGTAGCCATGCCCTCAAAACCATTTTTTTCATTGATAGTACCCAATGTTTTATTTTTCAATGAAATTACCTGGATACCGCCACCAAACACGGCTATCCACATATCGCCCCTGCTGTCTTCCATAAACCTTAGTACCCAGTTATCAATCAGCCCTTGCGTTTTTGTTATTTTTTTGATTTGTTTCCTGGCAGGGTTCACAATGGCTGCATGATCAAAATAGCCCAGCCAGATATTTTTATATTGATCTTCTGCGATAGTAAGTATGGTATTATCATTTGACTCTTCTATTGTGTGGCGGATATTTTTTATCGTTTCATTGACAGGATCTATTACAAAAAGCCCGTTTTTATAACTGCTCGCCCATATTTTGCCTGCCTGGTCAATGATTATTCCAGTGAAGAATTTATTGGATTTGTAATGCTTTGCAATATTGGAGGTGATGTTGAGCATGTAGATGCCATCACCAAGCGTAGCGATCCAGATGTTACCTTCCTTATCCAATGTCATCTTACTAATAGCATAATCGCCACCGATTTCATTTTTGTTGAGAAATGAATAAATAAAAATATGATCACCATCATACATACAAAGTCCCTTTTCAGTAGCAAGCCAGGTATTGCCCAACTGGTCTGCCAGCGAAGCAGTAATATTTACACCTGGCAAACCTTCTTCAATACTAAACTGCATTACACCGGTGGTGGTATTCGGCATCAGTTTGGGAGCGCCTGCTTTTACCTTTACGGGTTTGGGCAAAATAAATTGTTGTAAACGGAAGGGTTGGGCCTGGGTTTCTTCCAGGTTCAATGCGCTGTCGGGCAGTTGATCCAGGTTAAACGGAACTTGCTGAACTGGTGCTTTCAGCAGTTTAAAATCATTCAGTGCAAATGGTTTTACAGGAAGTTTATCCAGGTCAATGGGAATGGTTTGTGGCGCTTTGATGCTGTCTGGATCAGTGGCAGTGAACTGGAAAGTTACTGGTTTGCTAAACGAAAATTTCTTTGCAACGGGTTCTGCAAAGCCAGTTTCATCTACAGGAAACGGCACGCTGCCTTTTTTCAAATTGCAGGCTGCAGCAACAACCAGCGGAAGTGCAACAATGAATAAGTACTTTTTTATAACGGTTAGTTTTTTAAAATTTAAATTTAATTGTTCTATGCCATAGGGAGAGAAATTGTAAAAACAGTTCCTGCCTTTTCGGAAGGGGCGGGTGTTGTTTCCACCATCAATTCACCACCATGAGCTTTTACTATATCATAACTCAATGATAAACCCAGCCCGGTTCCCTCACCAGTAGGCTTGGTGGTAAAGAAGGGTTGAAAGATCTTGTCAACAATATTTTTAGGAATACCCTTGCCATTGTCTTTTACTTTTATCTCAATCCCTTTATCAGTTTTGGATGTGATGACGGTTACGGTCGGTTCATAACCGGCTTCGTTTTCTTTTTTTCTGTCGGCTGCAGCATAAAAGGCATTGTTGATCAGGTTCAGTATCACCCTGCCCAGGTCCTGCGGCACCACATTTATTTTTCCGATACTTTTATCAAAATCCGTTTCAAATTTCGCATTGAAAGATTTGTCTTTTGCCCGCAGTCCATGATAGGAAAGCCGCAGGTATTCATCACACAGGTTATTGATGTCCGTTAGTTCTTTTTGACCGCTGGTGCTCCGGGAATGCTGCAGCATACCTTTTACAATGCCATCTGCCCTTTTGCCATGGTGATTTATTTTTTCTTCATTGTCTATCACATCATTGGCCAATGCCTTTGCATCCTCCAGGTTTCCTTTTTCCATCTCTTCCCTCATCTCCAGCAACAATTCTTTATTGATCTCAGAAAAGTTATTCACGAAGTTCAGCGGGTTTTGAATTTCATGCGCAATGCCGGCGGTCAGTTCGCCCAGGGAAGCCATTTTTTCTGATTGCACCAGCTGGGCCTGTGCTGCTTTTAACGATTCAATGGATTGCTGCAGCTGCTGGGTGCGGTGTTCCACTTTTTGCTCCAGCACCAGGTTTTCTCTCCGCAGCGCTTTGGAACGGTATTGAACGTATGCCCAGATGCTGCCACCAAACAGTAATGCATACACGCAGTATGCCCACCAGGTTTTCCACCAGGGCGGGTTGATCGTAATTGACAGTTTTTTTTCCGTAACAGTTCCCTCACCGTTGATAGCCCTTACCCTCAGGATATAATTGCCAGGTGGAACATTGAAGAAAGAGGCTTTGTGGTCCGTGCCTAAATTATTCCAGCCAGGATCAAAATTCTCCAGCTGATACTGGTATTTGATCAGGTCGTCGGCATTGTAATTGAGCGCAATAAAATCAAGCGAAAAGGTATTTTGATTATGAGCAAGTTGTATTTTTTCTGTTTTCCAGATAGGGGCAGATAAAATTCCTTCGCCGCCTGGAAAAATATCCTTGCTTCCAATAATGAGTTGTGAAAAATGCAGCAATGGCGGCGGGGTGCTTACCGTAAGTTCTTCCGGCTTAAACATATAATACCCCCTGCTGCCGCCCATGAATAAACGGCCATCGCTTGCTTTATAGTTATTGAGCCAGTTCCAGTTGGAAGATAAAATACCGTAGCCGGCATTAAACATTTGAATACGTTCCCGGTCAGGACTCATCTTCAATATGGCGTTGGAGGTGGTTATCCAGATATTTTGCAGATCATCCTCCAATAAATTGAGGATCGTTTCTATGCCGGCCGAAAAAACGGGGGAACTGAACGCAATAAACTGGTCTTTACTTTCATCGTATTGAAAGAGCCCGATATCAGTGCCCGCCCATATCTTGCCTTTTGTGTCCACCAACACGGCCCTTACGCTATAACCTTTCAGGTAATGCCTGAAAGCATTGCTGTCGCTGATAAACCTGTCCAGCCCGCCAAGATTTGCAAACCAGAGGTTGTTCTTTTTATCTTTAGCGATACAATATACCGTTGGACCAATAATACCTTTCTCATTTTCTTTAGTAGCACGATACACGGTGAACTGATGGGTATTGCGGTCAACCCTTGCCAAACCGCTTTCACCAGCCAGCCAGAGATTGCGGTCGTTCTCAATAAAAACAAAATGTAGCGAATCCATAATACTGCCAGGAGCCGGATTCAACGGTTTAATCAATGTAAACTTTTCTGTAACCGGGTCAAACAGATCCAGACCACCAACGTGGGTGCCGATATACAATTTGCCATTTTCATCTGCCGTGATGGCCACTACCGCATTGTTATTAAGGCTGCCGGGTTTCTTTGGATCATGTGTAAATATTTTAAATGAATTGTTGGCAAGGTCTTTACGAACAAGACCTGAGTCGGTGCCAAACCACAGTATATTGCCATTGGGTTCAAGATAAAATGCATTCACATATTTTTTGTTTGGAACATAGGGAATGGTCTTTTTGCCATAGGCAACCTTGTAAATATTACCTGATAGGGTAGTGATCCATCCTGTACTGTCTGCTGCCACCATAAAGCGCACCCCACCTGCTTCTTTAAAACCTGTCAATGTATCTTTTGCAAATGCAGGATTGTCTTTTTGGTCTTTCACCATACCGTAGTGATTCAACTGCTTAGTTGCAGGATCATACCAGTTGATGCCGTTCTCAAAAGACCCGATCCATAGCTTGCCTGCATGATCTTCCCCTATAAAACTGATGGCATCTGTGCTGTCGCTCTTACTGACCGGAGGCCCGCTCAATTTCCCTGGCTGTAAAGGATCGTACAAATGCCGCGTAAACCTGCCGGTTTTCCTGTCGAGTAAGTGTAATACATTTCCTTTTGTGCCTACCCAAAAATTACCACGGGTATCTTCAAAGACTGCAGTAACGAAGGGATCGGTAAGGCTTGCAGTGTTGAGCGGATCTGCCTTATAAAAAGTTTGTTTGCCGGTAGATGGATCCAACCGGAAAAGCCCGTCAAGCTCACCGGCTTTGTTGGCCATAAAATCCCCGGTAGAATACCAGATAATACCTTGTTTGTCTTCATACACTGTAAAAACAGCGGTGCTTGTATTTACAGGCTTATCATTTATTTTTTTTTGAAAATGAGTGAATTTGCCGGTCTTACTGTCAAATGATTGCAGTCCTTTGCTTGTACCCAGCCAAAGTTTGCCGGTATGGTCAACCATCAAACTAAACGTCGTATCGGAGTTAAGGCTGTTGGCATCCGTTTTATGATGTTTGAAGTGCGTAAAAGTATTGGTCACCGGGTCAAATTTATCAAGGCCCTCGCCAAAATGTGCCAGCCAAATATTACCAGGCAGATCCGTCGTCATTGAAATAATCATATTACTGGCCGGGGAGTTTGGCTTTTCCGGATCGTGCCGGAAAGTTTTAAAGGTTTTGCCATCGTATCTTATCAAACCCTTTGTAAAACTGCTGAACCAGATATACCCCTGCTGGTCTTGTGTAAATCCATAGGCTGGTCCAAAGTGCTGTATTTTCTCATCTACCTGAACATTGAATTGTGGTTGTTGAGCAAAGGCGTTTGCTGTATACATCACTAACAGAAAAAAAACTATTGCAATATTTTTCATATCCCATTTTCTTTTGCTGGTAACTGAATGATAAAGGCTGATCCTTCTCCTTCTTTGGTTTCTACGGTTAATTCACCTCCATGTGCTTTTACAATATCATAGCTGAGTGATAAACCTAAGCCGGTTCCCTGCCCGGTTGGTTTGGTGGTAAAGAAGGGTTGAAATATTTTGTCAACAATATTTTTGGGAATGCCCTTGCCGTTGTCTTTTACACGAATGAGAATTTTGCCGCCTGTTTTCTTTGTGATAATGGAAACGGTTGGTTCATAGCTGAGGTTTGAAATGGCAATTTCCGCCTTTTTCCTTTCTGTAACGGCATGAAAGGCGTTGGTAATTAAGTTGAGTATCACCCGGCCAAGATCCTGCGGCACTACATTCATCTTTTCAATGGTTTTATCGAAATCTGTATCAAATTTTGCATTGAAAGATTTGTCTTTTGCCCTAAGGCCATGATAGGAGAGGCGCAGGTATTCATCACATAGGGCATTGATGTCCGTTAGTTCTTTTTGACCATTGTTGTTCCTGGAGTGTTGCAGCATGCCTTTTACGATAGCATCCGCTCTTTTACCGTGGTGATTGATCTTTTGTTCATTCGATTGAATGTCGGCAGCAAGGGCGATCACCTCTTCCATATTGCCTTTGCTGATCTCTTCTTTCATCTCTGCGATCAGTTCCGTATTTACTTCGGAAAAATTGTTGATAAAATTCAGCGGGTTTTGAATTTCATGTGCAATGCCTGCAGTGAGCTCACCCAGGCTGGCCATTTTTTCACTCTGTACCAGTTGGTTTTGAGTGGCTTTCAGGTCTTCCAGCGACTTTTCCAGCTGGCTTGTTCTCAAAGCCACTTTTTCTTCCAATACCTTGTTTTCTTTTTGCAGCATTCTTGAGCGGAAAACAATGTATGCCCTTAGCAAGCCGGCAGCGAGCAGGGCCAGCAGGGTATAGGCCCACCAGCTTTGATACCAGGGAGGAGAGATGGTAAAACTAAAACTGGCCGGCTTGCCCCAATGACCGTTGACGTCTTTGCTGCATACTTTAAAAGTATATTGACCCGGTGGCAGATTCAGGTAATTTTCCGTTACCGTATTGGTAGTGGGCGTACTCCAGGTTTTATCTATTCCCTGCAGCAGGTAGGCGTACCAGGTAGTATCCTGCCTGCTTAAGCTGGCATCGCCAAACTGGAACTGTAAATAATTATTTTGATGAGGAATGACCAGGTTCACCGGCAGGTTATAAGCTCCGGCTACACTATCCCATTTATAGACAGCCTTGTCTGCATAGGAAGCATTGAATGTTGTATCCTTTGAGCTGCGAACAAACTGCTGTGGCTTATTCATTATGCTGATGCCCGCAACCACTGCATTGGTATTTCCTGTTGCCGGCTCTATGTTGCTGATGATCGTGATGCCATTATCTCCCCACAGGTATTCTCCTTTGCTGGTAATACAATCAGATGACCAGGAAGTAGAGGTTTTCAAAAGTCCCTCGGAGCCTTTTAGTACCGATACCTTCCAGGTTGTGTCAGTTTTACTGCCTGGCAGAGGCGCCGTGATGATATTGATCTTATTAATGGTACCGACAACGATACTTCCTTTGTATTCTAACAACGATAAAATTCTATTGTTTGAAAGGCCATGCCTGGTGGATATATTGGTGATGGTATTGTTTTTTATATCCACCATATAAATGCCTTTGTAGGTTCCGATCCATATCCTTCCATATATATCCGTCAGCAGGGTTTTGTTGCTGGTGTCTTTTAAACCGGGCTGGTCGTTAACATAACTAACGGTACCGCTTGTACGGTCATATACACTTATCCCGTTCGTACGGGTGGCAAGCCAGTACCTGCCATTCATGTCCTGCCTCGTATCAAGGATCACATCATCACTTAAACCATGCGCTTTATCCGTATGAAGGATGCTGTTTTTTGAGGAGTCGAACAGCGCCACCCCATTACCCGGACCAGTGAACCAGATATTTGCGTTGTTATCCTTGTAGATAGAGTAAATAGTATCCTTTGTAAAACCTTCCTTTTTACCTGCGGTTAAAATGGTTTTGCGTACAGGATCAATAATATTAAATCCACTGTTGGTGGCCACCACCATATTCCCGTTCGACCTGGTAAATGACTGTACAAAATTATCTGCCAGTCCGTTGGCGGGTGTAAGCAAACGCATCCTGGTCCGCTCAGGATTGATGATGCTGATTCCATCGCCCTTGGCTACCCATATATTGCCCAGGGCGTCTTCCATTAAACTTATAATGTTGGTTTTGTACAACGCAATTTTTGTTTTTCCATATTCCTCTATCACATTCATACCTGCTGTAGTACTGATCCACATGCGGTGTTGCTGATCTTCCACGATGGATGCCACTACATCGCTGCTCAACCCGTCTTTTGTTGTAATTGACCGGCTGGAACCATTGTTTATGTTCACCACATCAATTCCTGTAATGGTATTTCTCCATACCTGGCCGGCACTATCAAGGGTTATCCCTAGGGCATAAGTCGATTTTAAGCCTTGTCCCTTTTCAAAATATTTAATGGTTCCATTTTTAATGTCCAGCAGATCAAAGCCATCATCGTTACCCATAATTACACGGCCATCTTTGTCCATGGTTATTCCAGAGAAAGTGGCGCTGTGAAGACCATTGCTTTTATCCAGGTGTTTTATTCTGCCTGCTTTCAGATCAATAATATTTACGCCACCAGTATAGGTAGTGATCCATAGCCGTTGTTCTTTATCCTGTGCAATTTCAAATGCCATAGAATCTGACAAGCCATTTTTGCGATCCAGATTTTTATAAGTGCCAGTGGCAGGGTCGATAATGCTGACAGCTTTTTCTTTGAAATTGTACATCCAGATATTGCCATCACTGTCCGTTGTCATCTTCCCAATATTATTGGGCACCGCACTTATCCTGGCCGACGTGCCAATGGTACCCAATGTTGTGTTGACAGTTCCAACCTGGTTATAGGAAAGGAACCATATATTGCCGCTTTTATCCTCTGTGATGCCAAGAATGGGTATACCGGTTGTGCCGGTAACAATGGTTTGCACATGCTGACCGTCGTATTTGAACAACCCTTCAATGGCTCCAATCCATAAAAAGCCCTTTTTGTCTTTATAAATGCAACCAATAAATTTTGCAGGCATTCCTTGTATCACTCCAAGATCATAAATAGCAAGCGGATTATTTTTGGTTGTGGTAGGTTTTAATGTTTTACTGATAACAGGTGGTTGAAGGGCAGTTGTTGTTAACTCAAGCGAATGGCTTTTTAAAGCGGAAAGGCTGAAGGCTGTATCCGGTAATTGATTAAAATTAATGCGGCCTTCTTTTGGAGCTGCTGTAAATGGCTTAAAACCGGTGGAGTCAAATGGTACCGAGGGTAGTGCTTCAATATCGAGTGTTTTTACAGTAGGCGTGATGCCGCCGGTTTTAACGGTGTCCCATGTTAATGGTACAGGTTTGGTAAACACCAACGGTACAGCTACCGGTGCCGAATACCCCAGTTCAGCTTCAGGAAAAGGAACAGGTTTGTTGTTATTGCAGGATGCAATGATTAGTAATATGAAGATGCTGGTGGATAAGCGAAAAATGAAACGCATGGGTTCCTGGTTTTATTGTTTAAGTATTCTTGCTGTTATATTGGCAATGAAATTATAAATGTCGTTCCGGCATTTCCACTGTCTGCCGCACCATTGGCTGTGGTAGTCTCCACTTTTAGTTCTCCACCATGTGCTTTCACAATATCATAACTTAAAGATAAACCGAGCCCTGTTCCCTGCCCGGTTGGCTTGGTGGTAAAAAAAGGCTGGAAGATCTTATCGATGATCTCTTTCGGAACACCCGGACCATTGTCTTTTACCCGAATCAAAATTTTTGTTCCTTCTTTTTTTGTACTTACCCAAACCGAAGGTGTTTTATTAATGCCGCTG
>ENA-UOWO01000633-UOWO01000633.1-activated-sludge-metagenome-genome-assembly--contig:-NODE-633-length-49250-cov-30.984958_pt1 | contig 49250 bp, 36 predicted proteins | sample MGYA00238148_ERZ761564 | MGnify/ENA primary metagenome ERZ761564 (study PRJEB28885, sample SAMN05720194) | activated sludge metagenome | isolation source: Anaerobic digester | place: USA... | reverse complement strand
CGCAAGTTGCATCTATTTGATCAGATGGGAAAGATGCATTTCGCCGGCGGCTTACAAGCCAACGCTAAAGAAAAATTGTTTTAAAAAAATTTCCTGACCCTTTAAGAAAAATAAAAAACGCAAACATACGAGCCGACACAGACAGACAAGAAAGTAAAATGACAATGACAGAGAAACTCAATGTTGACAATGGTTTACAAAGACAGATGAAAGAACACCAGGCGGTAACAGGCGTTTGCTGTCAGTGGCGGGACAGTGCTTCGTATGACAGTGAAGTGCTTTTTGAAACCTTTGTTCTTCGTGGAAACCTTAGTGGTGAAATCGCCACCGAACAGCAACCGCCAAACCGTTACCAGCAAGTTTAAAAGAAAAAAACATAAACAATCTAAACAAATGAAAAGTTATCTTAAAAGGACATTGACTTTCATCTTGACACTGACAGCATTTAGTTTCATACATGCTCAATCCACAAGTGTATTCGATGCAAATTATTTTAACAAGGACAATTTAGCGCCACCAATTAAAATTGGTAAAGGTTTTCACATAAACGATATTTATAAACAAACAAGATCTTGCTTTACCTCAGAGACATCAAACCCGAATAAACTCACACCGCAACAGACAGGTAAGAAAACTTCTATTCATTTGTTTTATACAAAAACTAATTCTGAGTATAATGACTTTAAAAAAAGAGGTGCATCAGGAAAAGTCAGTTTTCTTAATTTATTCACCTTAGGCGGACAAAAATTAGAAGAATATGCTAACAAGAATATCAAGGATGAAGAAAGACTAATATTTAATGCAAATGTTGACTTTGGTGTTTATTCATTTCAGACAGACCCTCAATTAATAACCGAAGCAAAATCGCTTATAACTCAGAAAAGGTTTCAGGATTTTATTAGTTTTTATGGCACTCATTATATTAGTGGAATACGCAAAGAGAGTAGTATTTCTGTAATATTAACCAAGACAGGAACTAAGAATAGCAGCAATGAGAATGAAAATTCATCAGTTCAGACAGGTGGTGATATTCCTCTTAAAGGTTCCGGTTCTTTTGAAATTGTAAATGGAAATTGGACCAATAGACAATTAGAACAAAATGAGTTCTCAATTTCAGTTGAAATTGATGGCCCAGCTATTGAACAGAGCGTAATACAAGGACAAATAAAAGACATTTTAAATGGAGATTCACAGGATAAAGCTGTTGCAATTGCTTCAATAATTGAAAGTGCAATAAAAAATATTTCCGACCCAAATCAAAGCATCATTACTCAATATTATTACTCACCTTTTACGTTATATGGCATTGAAGGAATATATTGGGACGACAAGAAACAAAATCAATTAACAAAAATAAATGAAGCAGTAATCAAGGTATATTCAGCAAAAACACTCCTTGACGAATTAGTTACAGGTTCAGGTAAAGAACAATTGAAACAAAATCTAAATGAATTTGAGATGCCTCAAAATTATATAACAAAAATTATGAACAAATATGATGAGGTCTTACCAGTTTTTATTTCATTAAACAGTGTAGCCGAAAAGTACTTAACGGATTTGGAAGTCAAGTACAATAATTGTTCAGGCATCTTTTGTCCAAGTGATTCGAACTGTTGTAATAACAATTATTATCTTGCCGACATAAAGAACTATAATCTTGATAAGAAAATAAAATCCGAACTAGACAAGGTTGATGCTGTTTTTGAAAATGTTTTAAAAGAACTGCTTACTCCAGACTGTGAGAAGAAGAATCAAGGCATCATTACATTTCAAAATAAATCTTCCAATCCATACAACTTATATCAAGGAAGTAAGTTTATTGAAACAATACCTGGCAAAGCGTCACAATCTTATAATATGAATATCGGGACATATAATTTCAAAGCTGTACAAAGTTCAGGCTATTTAATTTATCCGACAGAAAATGTCAGGACTGCAAAAATTACAAAGGCGTGTGAAGAAATAATATTGAAAATTGGATTTGAAGATTAACAATAAACCTGCTGGTAACTCGTGTCTGCTTTAAAGCCGCAGTGCGGGACAGTTTGACAGTTTGGGACAAATTTGAAAGCTATGGGAATTTTGACAGGAACGGAAAATAAAATGCGGCTCAAAAGCAGCCACACGGCGTTGTATGCAAGCAAAAGAAACAGAACGCACATTTCTAAATTTAACATTAACAGAGCATGTTGAAAAAGAAAAAAATTGGAACACTTGGATTAGGATTAATGGTAATTATTAGTCTTATCCAGTGCAAGACAGTACAGGAAAGGGCGTTGAAACCACAATTAGATTCGTACTTTGAACAGCAAGTTTTAAATAAAACAGGAGATTTAAATGGAAAAAATAAGCCTGGATTGTCGGTAATAATTACAAAGAAGAATTCTATCTTATATAAAGGGAATTTCGGTTCTGCTGATTTAGACAAAAAAACGCCAATTACCGAAAATACGATTTTTGATATAGCCTCTGATAGCAAACAATTTACAGGAATGGCAATAGCTCTTTTAGAAGAAAAAGGTAAAATCAATATTAATGATAAAATCATTAAATATCTACCTGATTTATCGGAGGCTATGAGTGACATTACAATATATCAACTTGTTCATCACACCTCCGGTATTAGAGATTGGCCAACGCTATTTGCGTTGAAAGGATGGCAGCCCGAAGAGCCACTTTCATTAAATGACATTTATGAAATCCTTAAGAAACAAGAAAGTTTAAACTTTACTCCGGGCACTGAATTTTTATATAGTAATTCAAATTACAATCTTTTGGCAAAAATAGTTGAAGCCGTTACAGATACAACATTTAAAAGTTGGATACATGAAAATATATTTGCTCCTATAGGAATGGAGAATACTTACTTTGTTGAAAGTAACAAATCAGAAGAAAACGTAATAGCTAATTCTTATGTTTATAATGGAAAAGATTACCTTTCTTTTTCTAATAATCTCAGTGCTTTTGGTTCTAGTTCGCTAATGAGCAGCACTGCTGATATGTCAAAATGGTTGACAAACTTTAATAGTAAGATATTGGGTGGCAATGATGCTTTTAATAAAATAACCACAAAAGGTAATTTAAACAATAGCAAAACCATAGATTATGGTTATGGATTATACATAACTGAAATAAAAGACAAGAAAGCTTATTATCATGATGGTTCTTGGGGCGGTTACCGCTCAGGTATAGTTTATTTCCCTGAAGAAAGTGTTGGTGTGGTTATTTTAAGTAATAATGGAACACTTGACCCTAAAAAAATATTAAATGCCATTGCTGATATTTTATTTGGCGATAAGACAGAGAAGAAAACAAAAGAAAGTGTGTCAACTGAGCAAGAATTAAACGATGATTTTTTCGCTTTTTGTGCAGGTAAATACCAACAGGTTGACGACAAAGATTGCTATCTGACTTTTTTCAAAGAAGGTGATGAGTATTTTTTAAACATGTATAACAAGAACTATAAATTATATGCCAAATCAGATTCAGTATATTTTGTAAAAGAAGCTAAAGCTGAATTCGTATTTCATTTAAGAAATGGAAAGGTAAACAGCCATACGCTTGAACAAAATGGAAATAGTTACCTAGCTTTAAAAGTTGAAGAAAACAAAAAAGAAACAAATATTAATTACGACAAGTTAATAGGTACTTTCTATTCTAAGGAGCTTGATATTAAATATGATATTAAATATGAAAACGATAAATTGATAATTCAAAGTTCCACCTTTCCGAATGAAGTAATTCTTGAACACTCAGAAAACCTGACATTTAAAAGCAATTTAGGTTTAATACAATCAATTTCCTTTTTAGAAGAAAACGGAGCAATTAAAAGCCTTGTAATAAATAATCCAAGAGCAAAGAATATAATATTTGAAAGGGTAAATTAATGCTATTGAACAAATTGCCAGCATACAACAAAGGCTTGCTACCAGCGGGGCAGACGGTTTATAGGACAGTGCAGTTCTTTTATCAAGCCTCAGCGTATTTGGACAGGAAACGGCTTCGATTCGCCCCGCCGAATAGCAAGCCTCGACCGTCGTTATGCAACATTAAAAAATAAAACCATGAAGACAAAATTTTACTTTTTCGGACTGGTGTTTTTCCTAATATCGATCATTTGTAAATCACAGGGCTTTTCATGCGACAGTGCAACATTAATTTGTACTGGACAGCCTGTTAATTTAAGTGCTGGATCTCTTGCTGACAGTTCAGAAATTGGCCCAAATTATGGTTGTCTGTATGGACCCCAACCTAATTTTTCATGGTTTTATTTGAAGATTCTTAATTCAGGGGACCTTGCTCTTGAAATAACATGCACACCATCGTATAATCTTAATTTTGTTTGCTGGGGTCCTTTTACCTCACTTACAACACCATGTGTTGCACAACTTACAGCAGGCACTTATACGCCAACTCATGGCTCTCCGGGTCCAAGTGTATGGTATCCAACACTGAACATGATCGATTGCAGTAGTAGTGCTTCATTTGGTGAATTTTGTTATATCCCAAATGGAATAACAGGTCAATATTATATTATGATGATATCAAGAACCACCCCTGATGTCTGTACAGTTACTCTTACCCAAAACAATGGTTTTGGAACTCTGGATTGCACTCCTGTGACTATTGATGAAGAAAATATTAGTCAAATAAATAAAAATGTTTCATTAAAAAATATTCCTAATCCTTTTAACGATAAGACAAGTTTCACTTTTTCCGTACCTTATAATACTAATGCAAAACTTGACATATTTGATATTAATGGCAGACACATTAAAAGAATATTTGACAATGAAGTTCATAAAGACAAGGAATATATTATTGAATTTTCTTCAGAAAACTGTGCAAATGGGTTTTATATTTATCGTCTGAAAACTAATGATAATACATATTTTAGAAAAGCAATAGTCGTCAAGAATTAATTTCACTCTGACACGACATGATTAAAAAAAACAAAATTAACGTTGCATAACTTGTGTCTGCTTTCACCCCGCAGGCATAGCACGGTTGACAGGATTGTGAAAATTTGAAAATTATGGTTTATTTTGACAAGAAAGTTACTAAATTGCGGGGCGAAAAGCAGCCACGGGATCGTCGTACCTAATAAAAACCTTGATTATTAACAACTAACGAAACAAGACATTATGAAATCTCCATAAATCCACAAGGCCATACCAACCAAGAATAAATAAAATATTTTTGACACTTTTTTAACATAAAGCCAAAGTAGTCAATCACTAATTCAATTTTACACACAAATTTTTTAAATATGAAACACGCAATTTTACTATTTGCCGGACTCGCATTTTTAACATTTAAGAATCAAGCACAAACAGTAACAGACATCGACGGGAATGTTTATAATACTCTTACTATTGGAACACAGGTTTGGATGAAAGAAAATTTGAAAGTTACACATTATTTAGATGGAACTACTATTCCAAATATTACATCTAACGCAACATGGATCAGTCTTAATACTGGTGGAAGATGTTATTATGATAATGATTCCAGTACTTATGCACCTATTTATGGTGCTTTATACAATTGGTATGCTGCCACCGAGGCCAATAATATATGTCCAACAGGCTGGCATGTTCCCAGTGATGGAGAATGGAATATTATGGAAAAATATTTGGATAACACCATTGATACCACTATCATAGGTTGGGCAGGTACAGATATTGGCAATAAATTAAAAGAAGTAGGAACGACACATTGGAATAGTTTAAACACGGGGGCAACCAATAGCAGTGGTTTTACTGCTCTTCCCGGCGGTTGGCGTTACTATAATAATGGTACATTCTACGCTATTTGTGACCAAGGTGACTGGTGGACAGGTACAGCGTGTAGTGCTGGTAATCAAGTATGGGAACGCACACTGGATCCTAGTAAATCTCAGATAAACCGAGGCAGTTACGAGAAGGCTTCCGGTTTTTCAGTTAGGTGCATTATGGATATTTTGGCTACTCAAATTAATGAGAACAGTATTGATAAACAAATTCAAATTTATCCAAATCCAGCAATTGATAAAATAATTATTGACTGTGGCGACAGAAAAGATTTAAAAATGCAAGTGTATAACATTATAGGAGATTGTGTTTTACAATGCGATTTGACAAGTGGATCAAACGGGATAGATATTAGTTCCCTGACATCAGGAATTTATCTAATTAGATTGTCTGAAGAAGAAGAGAGATATCAGCAAAAGTTGATAAAGAACTAATTTATTTGCAGTGCATAACTGCAAGCTTATTTAATGCGGAGTTTTGTGGGTTTGGAAATGTTAGAATAAGGGCATCTCTAATAACCTTGATCGGGCGCCTCTAAAAACAAAAAAGTTCGAGGCAGTCGAAGTTCTGAAAACCGCAGTGTACTGAGCGTACATGAGGACTTGAAGAACGAAGATGAACGAAGAAATTTGAAGTTTTTAGAGGTGCCCATAAGTAATTGATTTGTTCGTGAGACAGCAGGGTGATATTATTTGGACCAAAAGGCGCGGAGATTTTCTTAATATTAACCTATTATTCCTATTAAATAAGCAGTTGAATCTGGTTGAATATAAATTGAATGTTCATGCCAAGAAGAATCTGTATATTCTATTAATAATTACGAAAAATAAAATTATAAGACCAAGGTGTTATTTTCGAACAGATAGACTCATCGCATCAATTTGATTTTGTGTTTTATAATATAACTATGAATCTCGAAACTGAGGAAAATGATTTTACGTGCGAGATGATTGCAGAGTTATCAAGCACTATTGAAGAATACTACAATAGTAATTGTCAAAAAAAGCGTTTAAACTCTTTCAAGACACTTTAAGGTTAAAATCACTGACAAAAATAAATTGGCAAAAGGTAACAGAAAAAGGAATAAACACTGACAAATTGTATGAATTTACAAATAAAACAGTTACATAGCACAACCCCCCAGTAATGCGTGTGGACATCAAAGTATTTGCAAATTCAAGGTCGCTTCGCGAAAGTTATTTTCATTTTGCAAATGTCCAAAAAGCAGTTAGCTTTGTGATATGCTTGTCGTTAGACGAGTGCCTTGAGCCGCACTACCGGTAACTCGAAAACGCTACCGGATCGCACAGGCAATAGTGGCAATACTTACCTTTACCCCGGGAATCTGAAGCAGCATGTTTGCACAGGCTTCGAGGGTGGCGCCCGTAGTCACCACATCATCAACCAGCAGTATATGCTTGTTGATCATATGCTGATGGTCTTTTAATGCAAAAATCTCTTTTACATTTTCCCAACGCCGGAACCTTGATTTTTTTGTCTGCGTTTCCGAAGCATACGTGCGCACAAGGGTTTTGATATCATAAGGCTTCGAAAATGCTTCCGCCAGACCGCACGCAAACATCTCACTCTGATTATAACCTCTTTTCCTTTGTTTTTTGGGATGAAGAGGAACGGGAATTATCACATCGACATCGGTATAAAAAGGCGATTTTTTCAGGGTTACACCGTATAACTTACCGGTATATATGCCGATTTCTTTTATCCCTTTATATTTTAACTGGTGAAGCAAATGCTGAACCTTGCCGCCTTTGGCAAAATAATACATCGAGGATGCGTGGTTTATAGTTACCCTTCCCCAGAAAATCATACAAACAGGGTTGTTTTCTTCGGCATGATAATTTGTTTTCGGAAGCTGGTGAAGACAATAGCTGCAAAGAACCTCTTCGTGCCTGAACAGCGTATTACCGCATGAGTAACAAACACGCGGAATAAACAACGATATAAAATCATAAAAGTATGACACAACAGATACCGGTATTTTGAGTTTATTCTTTATATATATTGATAAAATTAAGTAATTTTGTAAAAAATATCACGTGATGGACACCGTTGGCGAAAATAAAGTAAAAAAATATAAAATAATTATAGGTATTGAATCCGCTGTTATTCTTGCCCTGCTGGTTATGCTCATACTAAGTCGTTCCAAAGTTAATACTTTTATTATCGAAAAGGACAAAGCTGTCAGTGAGCGGGCAGTTTTACAAAATGAACTTGATTCTCTGCTGACCGAACATGAAAAGATCAGAACCGAATACGGGAATCTGACAAAAGATCTGAGCCTTAAAGACAGTACCATACAGGCACAGGCCGACGAAATTCAGAAACTTATTGAAAGCAATGCCGGAAAACATCAAATCCAACGCAAACTGGACTACCTCAGAGGCATAACCCAGGATTATGTGGCACAAATAGATAAGTTACTTAAAGAAAATGAAAACCTGAAAACCGAAGTAAAAGGAATGCAGGAAAATATAAAACTGGAAAAAGATAAAAGCCAGTTGCTTGAAAAAGATAAAGAAGCCCTGAAAGAGCAGATCAATCAGGCAGCCGTTCTTCAGGCACATTCGCTCAACGCCTATGGAATCCGTATCAGACAGGGAGGTAAAAAAGAAGAGTTAGAAGATAAAGCCAAGAGAATTGAAAAAATAAAAATTTCATTCACCTTATCCAAAAATCCATTGGTCACCGAAGGCTTAAAAACAGTTTATGTCCGTATTGCACGACCGGATAATGCCATCCTCAATGAAGGAAATTCCTTCGAATACGATGGCCAGCAGATTATGTATTCCCTTCAGGAACAGGTTTATTACAAAGGAACCCCGATCAATGTAAATCTGTACTATGAAAAAACCGACCGTATTGTTGCCGGGACATACCATATCGCCGTATTTACCGATGGTAAGGAAATCGGCCAGACCCAGTTGACCCTTAAATAATAATGTATTAAATCTTAAAATCAAAACCACATGGAAACAAACACGGAAGTACGGAAAAGTCCCAATTACTTTATGTATTTGTCAATTCTTCTGCTGATAGCCTGCGGAATTCTGACATGGAAAGTGATCAGTTTCAGTAAGACCGTTAAACAGCAAAGCGATACCATTGTCAGTGTAACTGAAGAAAAAGACCAGACGATCGCCAAACTGGAAAATATGAAAAAGGAATACGAGCAACTTGCCAAAGACAACGAGCAACTTTCCGATATGTTTAACGAAGAAAAAGCGCAGGTAGAAAAATTGCTGCAAAAAATAAAAAATTCTGAAGGTTCTGTGGCTAAATACAAAAACCAGGTGGCCAGCATGGAAACACGACTGAAAGAATACGAACAGCAGATTGAAGACCTGAAAAATCAAAATAAAGAGCTTGTCGCAGAAAATTTTCATATCAAGACAGTACTCGATTCCACGTCAGAAGAAAATAAACAACTGTCCTCTGAAAACACCTCACTCACCGAAACCGTAAACAAAGGCGCGGCGCTTACAACTTATGATATCAATTCGGATGGTATATTTATCAGGAATAAAGTAAAGGAAATTCCTACCCAGCGGACAAAAAAGGTTGAAAAAATACGCGTTTGTTTTACCATTGGCGAAAATGCTATTGCTTCGGCTGGAAGCAAAAACGTCTATGCACGCATTGCAGAACCCAACGGAGATATATTAATTCAGGGAACGGGCGATGAGTATTCATTTGATTATGACGGTAAAAAATTACAGTATTCGGCAAAAGAACAAATAGCTTACAACAATAAGCCTGTTGATGTTTGTTTGTACTGGAACAAATCGAAAGAACTGACTCCGGGAACTTATACCGTCGACATTTTTGCCGAAAACAATGTTATAGGGACAACAACTTTTAAACTGGAAAAATAATTTAAACCTTTAAAATATGAAAAAACAACTTTTAAACGTATTGATACTGGCATTACTGTTCTGTGTTGCCGGAAGCGCTTTCGGACAGAAAAAAGAGGTTATTAAAGAAGAAAAAATCAAAACAGGGTTTCATTGCCCGAACGGAAAAGCTCTTCTTGAAAAGGAACTCAAAAAGGTTGAGGGCGTTACAAGCGTTGTGGCAGACGTCGAAACAAAAATCGTAACGATCAATTATGTTGATGGAAAAACCAACAGGGAAAAACTTGTGAAAGCCATTGAAGAAATCGGCTATGCCACCGAAGACACCCAAGCGGGCACGAATATCAAAAAGGCCTGCTCGCACGAACAGCCGGAACATAAATAAGACAAACCGTATTACGGTAAAAGGCGCGGATTTTTTGCGCCTTTTTTTATTTTCCGAATGGATCCGTCATCAAAGAACTTCTACAATATATTCTCTTGTTAATTAATGACTTAATAGATTATTTAAATCGTATGTGAGTGCGTTTTACATATGAGTTTTTTTTAAAATCTGATTATAAGAAACAACAATATTCCGGTCATGACTCCCCAAAAAACAGTTTACAATGGAAAAAACGAATGCCGAAATATATAATAACTGCTTTTGATCATGACGAATGTATTTATTTTTGGTTTTGTGAAACACATTATTTATTTTTGCGTAGCATATTATTATTTTCATAACAAAACAGATTATTTAATTTTATAATTATGAAAAAACAAATTGCCCGTCTGTTTTTATTATTTGCAGTTTTTTGCTTTGCAGGAAGCGTATATGGCCAGACCGTACAGAATATAAAGGAAGAAAAAATAAAGGTTACTTTTCACTGTCCTCAAGGCAAAACTTTTGTTGAAAATGGTCTGAAAAAATCTGCCGGTGTTATAGAGGCTGTTGCTGATATTGAAACCAAGATTGTTGCGGTAAAGTATGTGGAAGGTATAACAAACAGAAAAGAACTGGTCAAAGTTATCGAAAACATCGGCTATACTACTGAAGATTCAAAAACAGACGATTTTATTAATAAAGATTGTCCGAACCGGCATCCGCAAAGTAATTAAATCAGAAAAACGCTCGGATAGTCTTTCGCCCATAGTGGAATGATTTTTAATTTTCAGACAGTGATTTGTTTTTATAAATTTTCGTCTGAAAAGCCTAAAACAAGGTATCATAATTACGTAGTGCATCGCAATATGGATAAAAACATATTGAATAACAAATATTCCGAATAACCTGGCGTTTATATATTGTATTGTAAGAAAGAATTTTATGCTAAAATCAGTTTTTTTGATTGTTATTCTTATATTTTTTATCTCAGTTTTTTTAAAAGCCCAGCCATTGGAACCTTCCGAAACCAATGCTTTGTTGAATATCGTAGTCAGCAGCATCGACGGCAAACCACGCGCAGGAGAAATACTAGTACTGACAGGGCAAAAAAACACAAAATCGTATCAGGGTATTACAGATATAAAAGGAAGATTTTCAGCCCTGGTCCCTGAAGGAGATATCTATGATATTAAGTACAAAACATTTGAGGGAGATGTTAATTACGAACAAATAAACGTACCTGCACAGGAAGGAATATATACATATCAGTTCGACTTAAAGTATGATCCGCCAAAAACATATACATTGGAAAATGTTTTTTTCGACACCGGAAAGTCATCATTACGGAGTGACTCCAACAAAGCCCTCAACGACCTGGCAGAGGTGATGAAACTGAAGCCTGCCCTTGTAATAGAGATAGCCGGTCACACCGATAATATCGGATCTGCACCATCAAACCTCGAACTTTCTCTTAACCGCGCCAATTCGGTAAAAAACTTCCTGGTCAAAAAAGGTATAAATGCTGTGAGAGTGAGTGCAAAGGGTTATGGAGACACACAGCCACGTGCCACCAATGACACAGAGGAAGGCCGTCAGAAAAACCGCCGGACAGAGGTTCATATTATCAGCGAATAATTTGCTGCGGCAGGCTAAAAATAAGCTCTTACCTGCACACTGCCGGCATGAATTGCTTTAAGTGTGCCGGACTTCCTGCCATCATAAATAATATCCAATTGTAAATTATTACCCAGATTACGCTGAAAGGTAAGCGCCCAGGTGATATTCCGGCCATTTTTTAGCCCGCCCAGCATCTCATAAGCCAGCGAAGTATTGTCTGAAGCATTATATTTTATGTCGATATAATTTACTTTGGCCTGCAGGGTCCCTTTACCCGGGAAATTATACTTGCTTTCAAGCCCGCAGTTATGGTTTAATGCCCGTTCACTGGGAGAAATGATCGTGTTATGCTTATCGGAATAATTATATATTATGCTGATCCTAAACTTGTTATTGGGCTGAAAAATAAACTGTGGTTCTATCTCCCAATAATCCAGATCAAAATTTTTCGATGTGAAATACTCCGAACCATACATTTTAATCCCCTGCTGAAAATCAATATTGGTATAAAACTTTCGGGTAATATTCCATCGGACTTTTATTTCGTACGATTGTTGTTCCCTTGTGTCAAACCCGTTAAGCAGCAACATCTTTGAACTGTTTAACTGATATGATATCTGGACTGCTATTTTCGGATGGTTTTTATTGAAAAACAATACTGATTTGAAAGTTGTCGCTGAAGACATAAGAGATGTGTCATTCAGGCGAAACATAAAAGGGTTATAGGCCTGTAAATTATTCGATCCGGCGCTTTTGTGGCTCACACTGTATGATGACTGTATGGAAAAACGGGAGATGAATTTCCTGAAACCCTTTTTATTTTTCCAGACTATGCCGGGATCAACAGTTATGGCCTCACTGAACTGGTTGGAATAGGTCTTGATATAATCATATGTTGGCGTAAAAATCCGTATATAGTTGGCCTGATCTTTAAAAACGGCCACATCAAATTCGTTGAGTTGTTTCACACCATCGCCGTTGTAATCCGACCATGTATAAACCCCCTGCCCCGGTGTGATTTCCAGATAAGAATACTCTTTCTTTTCTTCCATGCCTGAACCAACCTCATAATACGTAGTTGACTGTATGACATTTTTCAGCAGTCTTGTATAATATTCTATCCTTCCTATCAGAAGATTGTCCGGTCTTAAAGTGCTTAACAACGAATCTTTTATTTTCAATATGCGGTATGTAGCGCTGACCTTAAGCGTGTTTTTGGGATTCTTTGTCAACTCGGCGCCCAGTGCGAAATCATCGGCTTCGGTGGCAGGCGTTAACTCGTTATGCAGGGGCAAATAATCAAAACGCTTCTTATAACTGACCTTATACCGGTTTTTTGAGGAATCAGGGCTGGCCAGAAAGGCTTCATAAATGTTGAATGCAAAACTGCTCCCCAGCAAAGAATCGGCAGTTTTCATGTCGAAAACATTGTGTTCCTGCTCCTCACGTATTCCGACCGAGAACCATTTGAATTTTTTAATCAGTTGTGCTTTTTGTTTTAAATAGGCTGTCCGGTATGCCGGTGTAATGGTATTCAGGTAGCTGCCGTTGGCGGTCAGGAAGAAATTTTTATAATCGTAAGCCACGTCAAGCTGATTCAGAAATCCACTATAAGAACTGCCATGCATGTAATAACGGAGCTGGTAAACAGCGTTCTGGTTTTTCTTATTCTGTACGCCCAGCTTTAGCCCGCTGATGTTTTCCACCGCCGCAGCCTTGTTGTCCATGTTCCAGTCACGGCTGAATTCAACATGGCGGTATTGTTCTATTGGAGAAAAATAGCGGCTTATCCATTCATTAGTGATATCGGCAACAAATCTCCACTCATTGCTGCTCTTTTTGGCAAAAGGTATGGCATTTACTACTGCCGCTTTCACCGCATATCCCAAATCATCATTTTTGTTCATAGATGAAAAGAGATTTTTATTGTTATTGCTCAGAGCCGTTTCTACAGATATTTTGGTGGTCTTTCCAATCGAATAGTCAAAAGCCAGCGTATACATCTGAACTTTTCGGGGAGCGATAAGCCGTGTCACCGGCTCATAATCACCGGAAGCCTGTCCGCCCTGCGGCGCCACCCATTTAAAAACCCTGCCGTTGGCAGAACTCTGTGTAAGCACATAATTGCCATTTCCTGCACCTACAAACGAAAACCCAAGCCGATAACATGCGCTGTCGGGATTGACAGAATAAACAAACACAGAATCATAAATCACAGAATTTACCGTGGTGTCTGTCATTTTGTATAACACATAGGTGCTCGAAAATTCAACACTGTCAACATTGGGAACTATAGCCAATTGCACACTGTCGCCTATGTTCGCCAGAAGCTGTTTGTCACTTTCTGTAAGATCCTGTTGCAAAGGTTGGTTTTTCAGATCCTGCTCCGAAAAAAAATTAAACTGAATATTCAGTTTTTTGTATTCCATGCCTGCCCCGGCATAAAATAAGGTGCGTGCATAATAACGGTCGGTATATTCAAATTCAACGACCACGCGTTTATCTTTGGTAATGATATTTTTTGGGGTGAACGTTATTTCGCCAAGGTTGTAATCAATTACGTAATCGTTTTCCTGCCCGCGCGTGAGCAAAACACCATCGATATAAACCCGTTCGGTCCCGGCAAGCACTATGATATAGTTTTCGTTGTTAACACCCGTGAGCTTGTAAGGCCCCTGGCTTCCTTCCAGCACGGGAATGATATTCCTTGCATACCTGCCCTTTGATAAGGCTCCGCATCCTTCAAGCCGGAGTTTTATTTTGTCTTCAGGCTTGTTTTTCAATGGTATAAGCAGATTGGATTCAAGCAACGCTCCCTGAGCTTTCTTATAGAAGTTCATAAAATAGCTCTTAGGCGGGCCTGTCTCAAAATCACCGGCAATAAGTTTATTGTTTTTATTATACAACTGAATAAATACCTTATCAAACTCCTGCAGTTGCTGGGTATTACCATCGGGCTGTATCGGAATATTGTTATCGGTAATGGCTGCAAGCACCTGAATGTCATCAGACAGATAGCCCGAAAGTTGAAGGTTGAGGCTGGAGTTCACGACAAGGTCCTGGTTGTTCCCGAACGACACGCCCCTCGAAATGTTGCCGCTCCGGTTCAGTGTCCCCCATTTAAAAACATCCTGAGCTGTTGTTTCGTATTTAAACAAAAACGGATTAGTGATCTCTTTGACCTGGTCGTTGATAACAGAGCCGTCCTTGTGCCTTTGAACCTCCGCAAACGAAAGGGGAAAAACCCGGTAAGAGATACTGAGCTTTTTATTTTTTATTTCATTTTCAAAATAACTACTGTCAATAAAAATCAGCAGGGATCGGACATGATTGATGATATATGTGGCCGTATCGGGAGAAAAGTTTTCTTCTGAGGTGATCAGGATTGTTCCAGGAATAATACTTACTGAATCAAGCTTCAGTGTATCGTTTTCAATAAGCAGGCTTTTTATTCTGAAATTTGAAAAATCCTGTGCAGCAAGACGGGATGCTGTCAGGCATAACAAAAAAAATATGTAATACCGTTGTTTCAAGCTGAAGCCTAAGAATAATACGAATTTATCAATAAAAAGGGATATTTTTAAAAACTCAAATTTATTATAAAAATTGTAATTCTGATTTGCAGGGATTTTACCCTTGGATAAAATTAAAAATTCCTATATTTGTACGGACTAATACATCCTTTATGAAATCAATGACCGGATACGGCAAGGCGGTGTGCGAACTGCCCGGCAAAAAAATCACCTTCGAAATGAAATCTGTAAACAGCAAGCAACTTGACTTTAATATTAAATTGCCGGCCATGCTCCGCGAAAAAGAGACGGAAATCCGTTCCCTGATATCCAAATGCCTCGAACGCGGTAAGGTCGATCTTTATGTCAACGTTGAGACATTAGTCGCCCAGGATGCGTTTTCGCTGAATACCACGTTGGCAGCGCAGTACCACGAAGGAATAAAACAATTGTCAGGCGAACTCGGGCTGCCCATGCCGTCACCGCAGGAAATAATTCCGCTTCTCTTACGCATGCCCGATGTGGTGAAAACCCCCGTTGAGGAGCTTAAAGAAGAAGAATGGACGATGATCCATCAGGGAATTGAAGATGCTGTCTATGCCCTGGATACATTCCGGTTGAATGAGGGTGCCGTCCTGGAAAAAGATATTTTACAACATATTGATAGCATTGAAAAAGGCATACCCCGTATCGAACTTTACGAAAAAGAACGCATACAACAGATCCGGCAACGCATAAAAAACAACCTGTCTGAGTTTTTCGATCCTGAAAAAACAGATAAAAACCGTTTTGAACAGGAAATGATTTATTACCTTGAAAAGATTGATTTTACAGAAGAAAAAGTGCGGCTGCAAAAACATTGTACGTATTTCCGCGAGACCATCAGCGAGACTGCATCAAATGGCCGAAAACTCGGGTTTATTACGCAGGAAATCGGACGAGAGATCAACACCCTCGGATCAAAAGCCAACGACTCCAACATTCAGAAGATCGTCATCGGAATGAAAGACGAACTGGAGAAGATCAGAGAGCAATTATTGAATATTTTATAGATTCTATTCCGCTGCTGTCGGGCAAATTCATGTCGGGCAAATTCATGAATTTGCCCGACATCTGACAACTGTTTTTTCGAATTCAGTATTTGATTAATTGAGTATTTTGGCATATATTTCGATTCAAACCGAAAATTATTATGATTATTTTCGATTTAAACCGAAAATTATTATGATTGTGATGTTGTACTAATGAAAAATGAACTGAAGAAAATCAGGGAGCAGTTGCTGAATATTCTTTAGCCTGAATAAAAGTTTGTGAATTAATCAGGTTAGGTAATCAGGGAAAAGTAAATAGGGATTTTTTGATTTACTCTATGACAAATTTACCAGCAACTACTTGTTCATTGTTATTTATTACCCTGAAGAAGTAAATCCCGTCTTGCATACCATCCCTGAAAATAATTGTTGTATTATTAATTATGGTTTGCTGTTTTATTTCCTCGCCCAAAACATTGTAAATTTTTAAACAGGAATTCTCAAACGCAGCATCTGATATTTTAAAAGTTGCTGACGAATGAAATGGATTGGGGAATAGATAACTTGAAATTTTATTTGAAGATATTTCCGGCAAACCCGAGATCAAATTACAGTTTGACAATAATGAAGCACTATAAAGGAATTGTCCATCTTGCATAAAACATTTAAGGAATCCTCCTCCTTCAAAAGGAGGTCTTATTGGGTTTGTCAACCCTGTGGAACTACCAATACCTTCTATAATAAAAGTTCCATCTGATGGCGGAGTCCAACCGAAATAACTTAATAAATATGTTTTCCTGAACTGAGTACCCACCAAAACCGAATCAATGCCAATTATTACATTAAGCTGCCCATTATAAGTATGCAGGGTATCACCAATATTCAAATTAAAATCATAAAGAAGCTGGTCTGCCCCATGGAAGAAATTTATCCAGATTCTTTTGTTTGAATCTTCCCGGATACCAAATGAAAGAGCTTCATAATAAAAAATGGTATCATAAGGCGGCGGTGGCCATACAAAATCTTTTCCGGTTAAATAAATTTTATGATAGGTATTTGAGTTATATACTGTGTCTCCGTTTATGAAGTATTGATACTCTGAATTATGTTGTTGCGGAGGATTACCGCCACCCAGCCATCCACTGGCTTCCCTCCAGACTGCGGCACTATCTGGAAAAGAGTGATAAACCGATGTTTGTCCGTTGGCAAAAAAAGAAATTGCTGTTGAGAGTATCAACAAGAGCTTTTTCATAATTTATTCTTCTTTCAACAAAAATAACCAAAAAGGGATGAATATTAAATATTAATTCTGAATTCTACTCAATAGTCCTCAGTAGTTCTCTGTGCCTTCTCTGTTGCTCTCTGTGAAATAAAAAAAACAAAGTTACACAACGTGGTCACTGAATTGCACAGAGAAAAACTATGTTTTTAAAGCTCTTTTTTGTATTCGATACAGCACAAATATCAGCCCTGCCACAACAAGTCCACTCGTTAGGTTCACATACAAATTATCGCTGCTGCCAAAGGTTTCATAACTGATACCGACCATGCCCCGGGCAGCCAGCCAGGCCACCACAACAGCCAGTCCGTTGTTAATAAAATGCACGATAATGGGAAGCCACAGCGTGCCCGACCAGTAAAACAAATATCCCAGGTAAATTCCAAGGAGAAAACGCGGTAGAAACCCAAAAAACTGCATGTGAAAAGCGCTGAAAATAAAAGCAGTTACCCATATAGCAATATGAACATTTTTAATCCATTCCGAAAAGAGCCGCTGCAGTATCCCCCGAAAGAAAAACTCCTCTCCTATTGCCGGCAATATGGCAATCATCAATACGTTGATTAAAAGCCCGCCCACAGTCGCCGAGCTTAAAAAAGCATTGGTAAGCGTACCGGCTTCGGTTTCAGAAGCCCGCATCCATTCTTCAACTCCGGAAAGTTGTTCCGGCAAACTCATGTTACTATTGAGCGCTGTAAGCCAGTTTATAAAAGGCAGTCCGGCTAAAATTATACTCACTGCTATCAGCACCAAATAAGCATTTATTCGCTTATTCAGCTTTAGATAATCAGGAATATTCTTCCAGGCGAAAAAAGCAAAAATCAGGACAGGAACAATAAACAATGCCAACTGGTTAATGATCTGCAAATATTTCAGTTTGGCAACAACACCCGGATCATTGTAATCATAGGCGCCTGAAATTGTTTCAATGAATGACCTGCCAAAAAAAGGTACCGCCAGAACCATCCCGAAAATATTGACCAGAAAAAGGCTGCAGATAATTATCAGAATGAAATACAGCAATTTCAGATAAGGTGGTTTTTCCAGTAAAAAAGGGTGAAATATCATAATATGTGATGGCCGGGTTTAAAAGCACAAAAATGCACTTATTTTTAATAATACAGCTATGTTTTATCTATATTCTTTGAGGCTTTTTTTGCTGCTGCAGCGTACTTTTTTTTTGTTTTTTTGGACACAACAGCAACCACTGATTTTGTTTTTTTTGCTTCTAAAATGCTGGCATTTAGCTCAAAGCCCATAAGAAGGGCAAGCGAATTAAAATATAGCCACATTAAAATCACGATCACGGTACCTATAGATCCGTAAACAGCGTTATAACTTGCAAAATTATCCACATAATATTTAAATCCCAGTGTAGAGGCAATAAACAAAAGTGTGGCCAGCGTAGAACCTGCCGAGATAAAGCGAAACTCCTTCCTTTTTACAGGCCCCAGATAATACAAAAAAGATACCCCAAAAAAAATCATAAGAACAATGGTGATCCATTTAGAAATTCTGATAATAAAAAGGAGAACACTTTCTTCAATAATATGCGCTGAGATCAGGTAATTCAATCCGCTGGTACCCAGCATGATCATTGTAATGGAAAGAATAACAATCAGTGTCAGGATGATCATTAACAGTATAGAAACCGCATATTGCTGCCACCATTTGCGTGTTTCGATCTGGTGAGCCGTAGCATTAAATGCCGTAATAAGCCCAAGAATACCGTTAGATGAAAAATATAATGCCAGGATAAATCCCAGTGAAAGCAGGCCTCCATGCTGTCTGGCGATGATATCGGTAATGGTTTCGTTGATCATGGCATTGACATTCACTGGCAAGGCCGTCCTGATGGTTTCGAGCAATGTGTTCTGAAAATTTGCGATCGGCAAATAGGGGATAAGCGTAAATAAAAAAATGATGGCCGGAAACATGGCAATAAAGAATTTATAAGCTACCGAACTGGCCCTGGTAGTGATTGCGCCATCAGACAATCCTCTGACAAAAAATACAACAACATCATAAAGCGGCATGTCATCAAAACCGGGGAGCGATATTTTCTTTGTGGCAAGCCTTATTAAACGAAAGGTTCGGGTGGATTTTATTTTGGATACTATATTGAATTTTTTTTTCATCACATGGCTTTGAGGCTCAGGTCAAGACTGCTTATATGATGCGTAATAGCTCCGACAGATATAAAATCAACCCCTGTTAGAGCATATTCCCGTATGTTTTCATGATTAATACCGCCCGAAGCTTCTGTTTCAAATTTACCATCTATGATCTCCACAGCATTTTTCAGGTCGCGGGGCGAAAAGTTGTCCAGCATGATACGATCCACACCACCCACATCCAGAACCTGCCTGAGTTCATCAACGTTACGTACTTCGATTTCAATTTTAAGTTTTTTACCCATCCGGGCCAGATAAGCATGTTCGGCTTCGATAGCCTGTTTAATGCCTCCTGCAAAATCCACATGGTTGTCTTTTATCATCACCATATCATAGAGCCCCATACGATGGTTCATCCCGCCACCGATGACGACCGCCATTTTTTCAAAAACCCGCATATTGGGTGTAGTTTTGCGGGTATCTAGCAACCTTGCTTTGGTGCCCTCCAGCAACCGGGTATACGAATGTGTTGCCGTAGCAATTCCGCTCATGCGCTGCAAATAATTCAGCATGGTACGTTCGGCAGTCAGCATCGAACGGCAAGAGCCGGAAACATAAAAAACTATATCCCCCCTTTTTATGGGGGATCCATCCGGTATCAAAACTTCTATGCTGATTTCAGGATCTATTTTCTGAAACACCAGCCTGGCAATTTCCTCGCCGGCAATTATTCCGTCTTCTTTGACCAGCAATTTCATTTTTCCTCTGGCGTCTTCAGGAATAGTTGCCAGGGAGGTGTGGTCGCCATCACCTAAATCTTCAGCAATGGCCTGTTGTATCAAATGCAAAGTATTATCCATTATTTGAAAATAAGCGTTTCAGCTAAATTACAAAAATTCAGTGCAGATTTTCAAATAATTGAACAAAAACTATTCTTCTTCGAATTGTAGCTGATGAATGAGCGGCAGGTTATTTACTTTCTTAATAAGAAAATACGTCCTGAAAACACCTGATTTTGTTGCCAATATGCCAACAGCAAACTGCGAGCCTTCGGTGGATGAGCCCTGCTGGTTTATCTTAAAAGTAACAGGAGGAAATTTGGTAAAAAAATCTTTAACGATCATCTCGGCCTGTGACTTGCTGTATGTTCCTTCAGTTCCCGGAACAGTAAGATCGATGCTGGAATTGAAATAGGAGGCCAGTTTTTTTGAATCGCCGTCCTTGATAGCTGCCGCAATACTGGTGGTTATATCTTCCTGGATAATGGCAATTGTTGTGTCTCCGTATCCCGGAGTACCTGTTGTGCCAGCAAAAGTCCGTAAAGTAAACAGACTACAAACTACTATGATAAAAAAATATTTCATTACGGATTATTTTGATAATTGTTATTACAAAAACCAAGCCATGTTCGGAAGAGAAAATTCGGTACAAAGATAAAAATTTTCACAAAGTGGCTTAAAATTATCAGGCTTATATATTTTTGTGTTTTATTTAATCAAATGAAAATCACATTACTGTTGACCGGCAAAACCGAAAGTCTGTCTGTTAGGAATCTGATGGATGAATACATCAAACGGATTATCCATTATACGAAATTTGAACTGATTGAAGTGCCGGATATAAAAAACATCAGAAGCCTTAGCGTGGAGCAATACAAGCTGAAGGATTCTGAAAACCTGAAGAAGTATCTGGAAAAGTCTGATTGCGTGGTCATACTTGATGAACATGGAAAGGAATTGACTTCGGAAAGTCTGGCCGGATTCGTGGAACACAAATTCCAGACCGGGGTTAAAAACATGATGTTTGTGACCGGGGGCGCTTATGGATTTTCGGAGGATATCAGAAAAATGTCTGCTCACAGTATTTCCTTATCGAAGATGACTTTTCCGCATCAGTTGGTTCGGTTGATCTTTATAGAACAATTATATCGTGCCTTTACCATCATCAGAAAAGAGAAATACCATCATCCCTGAGTTTTTGTCTTTTTGATTTTTATTCGTTTGCGTTTGTTAAGCAGCATTGTCATAAAAAAGATCAGAATGAACAGCAGGGAGATGTATTTGGAAATATGCCCTATATAATCGCCGAAACGGGCATAAAAGGTCAGACGGTTGTTGGCCTTGATCTGCATCGTTATAACGTCGGGTGTCCAGTATTTTGTAGGCATAAAAACATCGCCGCGCTGATTAATAAAGGCAGAGATACCTGTATTAGCAGAACGGGCAATGCTCCTGCGCGTTTCGACAGCTCTCAGCCTGGCATACTGAAAATGCTGGCGGTGTCCTGCTGTATTCTCCCACCATCCGTCGTTTGTAATGATAAAAATCAGATTTGCGCCATTACGGATATATTCTGTAATAAAATCTCCGTAGATTGATTCATAGCAAATCACGGGGGCAACTTTGGCAGGGCTGCCGGGCGCCCCGAAGACCGTACGTTCCTCCTGGGTGGCATTGCTACCGGTCATACCACCAAGGTCAATGGCAAAATCCTCGAGTGGTTTGAGCAACCTGGGAAAAGGCATCATTTCGACTCCAGGTACCAGTTTGGATTTGTGATAAAGTTGCGGCGTCATGAACGAATCAAGGTACAAAGCCGTATTGCACACATCGTAATAATAGTTGCCGTGGCTGGAATACCGGGCTGTGGGTGATATCTTCTCGTTTGCGGTAAAAATTTTGAAAGATGAAATCCCTATGACGATCTTCAGGTCCGGAAACTTTTTTATCAGGCTCTTAAGACTGTCGATACTTTCATACTCATTAATTTCATTCTCATTAATATATTCCGGTATGGCAGTTTCGGGGCATACCAGAAAATCGGTGTTTTCGTCGATTTTTTGTTTGGCCAGATCAAGGATCCTGTCTAATTGTTTCTGAATGGGCATCCCGTCAAATTTTTCATTGTACGGGTCAATATTGGGCTGCACCACGACGCAGTTGTAAGGATTTTCTTTTTCGTTGTACGAAAAATACATGGTAAGCGAAACCGCAATGGGAATGATCGACAAAAGAACAACGGAGGTGCCGTAGAGATACATATTTTTTCGCGACCTGTACTTGCCAAAACCGCTCAACAGTAATTTATAAAAAATAATGTTGACCAGGAGTATCCATACATCGCCACCGAAAACGCCAGTGTACTCGTACCATTGAACAAACCGTGGATATGCGGCAAATCCGTTGCCCAGGTTCAGCCACGACCATGACAGGTCCCAGTCGAGGTGTAACAGTTCAAAGGTGATCCAGAAAAAAACCAGTACAAAATAACCTCCGCGGGATTTGAACACGGTACGGCGGGTCAAATGATAAATAAAAAAGACTAGCGCCATGAACATTGAATTCAGAATTATAGCCATGGCAGCCCCGAAAAGCGTGGAATAATAGATCCACCAGGTGGTTAAAAAGTTCCAGACAAAAAAAGCAATATATGAATAAAAGAACACGCTGGACTTGACGAAGTTATGCTTGTTTTTGGCAATAAAATCTTCTATGTAAAGCAAAGGCACAAATGCAATGAATAACAAAAAAGGGAATCCTCTGGCAGGCCAGGCCAGCGAAAGAAGAATTCCGCTTAACACCGCAAAGAGGAGTAAATATCTTTTTTTCATCGCCTATTTTGAGTACGGGGAACAAAAATAATAATTATTCATGAACACCGGCGGAAGGGTTTTGCCAGAGGGTCATATAAATCTGCCCTTTGCAAAAGTGTTTCAGCAGCAGCCAGCCTTTGGTGACCTTTTCTGCTTCCCCGGGATTTTTGATATTATAAATATTGGATACAATAAAATACGGACATGTGTCCGGCTCTGCATTGTCAGCATGAGCAAAAGCAAAATTTTCCTGCAAATAAGTATATTTATAATTATTGGTGATCGGATAATACGTGTATACATTCTCCGGATTAATATTCTTTTCAATAATGTAGTTTTTCAATTCTTTTTCAAGGGAAAAATAAGGAAGAACTTTTAAGGATGTTTCCCATGCATTACCATATTTCTGCGGATAAACAATAAAATTTCCGGCAAATAACAAGAGCAAACATGCCGTTGAAATCAATATTTTCATTTTCCCTGAGGCAATATTCTGGATAAAATATACCGTGATGATCGTCAAAAAAACGAAAGTTTGTAAAAAATATTTATGCCCAATGGGATTAGAAAGAAATATCATTATGATGCTGTTAATGGCCAGCGGAACGATCAGGAATGATGACATTTTTTTTAGTCCGTTTTCCGCTATGTTTTTGGTATAAAATATAAAGAAACAAATTATACAAAATAGCCACAGGACTATTCTGCCCGAGTCGGTTATTTTCCATAATATATATATTAACTGTCTGAAAACCATCTGCAAATCATTTGTACTCAGGTGTACGGTGTTCATCGGATTAATTATTACCCAACCCGTTTTAATATAATGGAAGACACACCAGAAAATCAGGAAAAGTATGGCTGGAACATATACCAGAACATCTGTTATTTTTAGCCTTGATTTTTCATGAAAAAAAACCATGAACGCGTGTATAATGAACAGGCTGAAAATAAAAAACATGGCACGGAAAGAAAGGGTTGTCAGCATCAGCAGGCTGATCGAATAAATAGAATATTTTTTTTCCAGCAATGTCCGTATTGCCAGCAAAACGAAATATAACAGAAAGAGATCATAACCCATTAACAGGGTTTGAGTTATAAATGCCGGGTCGAACAATAAAAACAAATAAACCAGGAATAAACAGGACGGTCTGATACATTTCAGCGAAATATTTTTAGTTTCCCAAAATATGCCCACCACAATAGGTATCATGGCCAGATGGCATACTAAAAGCGATTTGCCGAAAAGCGCACAAAAAAGAGCCAAATAATAAGAATTCAATGTCAGCGCCCCGAAATCACTTACCGTAGGCGGAATGAAATCCATAAAAGAAGTGTCGAAATAATGCAAGAGGTATTCGCCTGTAACAACATTATCCCAGAAGAAGGGGATATTCAAAGAGCAAAGTATTATTATAACAGCAATACCGGAGAAAAAAAGAAATGTTTTTTTCGGATCAATAAAAAAATTACGGTTCAGAAAATTAATCATCAGAATTTTTAATGATCTTTTTTATAGTGTACTGTGGCTTATTGTTCAATGTAAGGTAAATCCTTCCGAGGTATTCACCGATAAGGCCGAGCAGCATAATGGTGATCCCCCCGAAAAAAATAATAAGCACTACAATAGTCGTCCATCCTTCAACGATGTCTTTCAGGATAAAATGTTCATAAAGGTAGTACAGTATAAGCCCTGCACCTATTAACATTATTATTAAACCAGCCAGCGTCATAATGCGCAATGGCGCCACTGAAAAACCTGAGAATAAGCGAAAAAAAACAGAAACCGAACGGTAGAAGTTATAATTGCCCTTTCCGGCAAGACGCTGATAGTGTTCAACTTTCACATGGGAGATATTGCCGGTTATGGTTAGCAATATTCCGTCAATGTAAGGATACGGGCCGCAAAAACGAGCAATTTCGTCAACGATGTTGCGCCGGATGATCTTAAAAGGCGAAAGATAGAGGTTTTTTGGTTTGTTCAGCAGCCACCGTGCCACGGCGCCGTTGAATCTGCTGCCGGCTTTTTTCAGGACATTATGCCTGGGATTGTCATAAACACCATATACTGCATCGTAACCGCCAAGGCATTTTTCATAAAGTGCCGGAATATCTTCCGGAGCATGTTGCAGGTCATCATCAATGATAACGACAAAATTACCGCTCACCTGCCGCAGACCGGCAAGTATTGCATTATCCTGTCCTGAATTCTTCACCAGGTCAACAGCAAGGATGTTCCTGTTGTCTGCGGCCAGTGTTTCAATAGTTTCCCAACTGCTGTCAGCGCTTCCATCATTGACTAAAATCACTTCGTGTGAAATGGCATGAAGCGAGTCGCTGATACGGCGATACAGGCCGGGCAGTATGCTACTGCTGTTAAATACCGGAACAACAATGCTTAATTGCGGGTTTGACATTTATCAAAAACTATTATCAGGTCTTTCTTAAAAATTTTTTCTTCAGACACTGTAAAATTAAACTTTTTACAGAGATCTTCGGCTGAAGACAGAAGTTCCTGTTTGTCATAACGGGATTTCTCAGCGCCTCGGCCTGTGTCTGACAGCATTGCTGCTAACTTTCCGATACCATCCTTTCTCGAAGAAAGATTTTTTACGGGTTCTGAGATGATGACTCTTTTTGCTGAGCGAAACATCAGGTTAAATAAGTGTTCAGGATCTTCTTTAAAATGGTATAATGAGCCCATGATGACTGTGATGTCCGCATCAGGCAATGATGCAGTCTGACTGAGGTCGCAGCATACCGCGTTGAATTTATTTCTTTGCGCCCTGCCAACAAACTTTTCATTCAGGTCGTATCCGGTCCAGGAGAACTTTTTTTGCCGGCAATACCGGGCTATCAGCAAATCGCCGAAACACAATTCGATAACTTTATCGCCCTGAATATATCGATTAACCATGCGGAATCTTTTGCGGTATGCGAAACCATACAAAACATTCATTGCGATCCTGTAAAAACAGATGTTCTGATAGATAATCCCGCGCGGCATTTAACAGTTTGATTATTAATTCCCTATCAGGTACATTTTGCCGAATTCTTTTTTAAAATACTGATCGGCCTGTGTTTCCCTGAGTTCAATTTTTTCACCGTTCAGCCGGGTGACCACGCGGTAGAGGTACACTCCATTGGCAAGCCGGTCGCCGAATTCATCGGTGCCGTTCCAGGCATATTCTGTAATATTACGTCCGATATGGATCGGTCCGAGTTCATTAAGGTCTATTTCACGAACGACTTTTCCGGTAACCGTCATGATCTGTATCTTGAAATAGGTAGGTATTTCTGAGCCGGTAAGGGTAAAGACAAAATGTGTGGCGGTGCTGAACGGATTGGGCCAGTTCATAACATGGGTGATCTCTGGTTTATTAATGACTTCAAACGAAATGGAATAATCATTGCTTCCCGATTCGTTATGCGAAACATCCCGTGCTTCGACGAATAGTTTGTAAATACCGTCCTGCGAAAATTCAGTGTTATAAATGATCTTACAGCTATTGTCGGGCAGCGAAGCGGGAAAGAACTGAAGTTTCTCCTGCCCGTTCTGAATGAAATAAACCCTGGTTTTGGTTGTACTCCCCGGATTTTGCAAGTATACCCTGAAACAAGCCGTATCATTCAGGGCAAGAAATTTATTTTCATCTTTAAGGCTTATCTGAATTTCCGGTTTTGAAGATACGATATCACCATCCAGGATATGAATACCATCAAAAGTCACATCAAGCAGGGGATTGATCCTGTCCTTGTCAACCAAAAATTTTATCTCTCCAATATTATTAAAATGTGTTTGTTCAATCTGGTCAAAATCGGGATTAACTTCAATCCACAGGCTGTTAAGTCCATCAAGGTTATCCGTAGAGAATGTGATGGTATCGATCAGTATATCGCCCGACGGATGAGGCCTGTGCCTGAATGAACCCAGCGGATGTGTCACCATGTTTTTATCCACCACCCAGTATTTAATGAGCAGGCTGTCCATGTCGTAGTCGCTGATGTTTTGGGTGGCTGTAGAAAATAAGATAGTTTCTCCTTCTGCGATCGTGTCGTTGTAAAAGGCAAAATGAAGGGATGGATTTAATGCCGTTTCCGGCACTTCTTCGTACAATACCTGCCAGCGCCGCATCTGGGCAGGGGTATGCAGCGAATCATCGCGCATAAAAACGAGCAGTTTAAGGTATGGATACACTGAAGCATTTATCCGGCTGCTCAGGTTGTAGATATCTGCCGAGTCGGGCGGCAGGTTTTTTATTAGGGTATCCGTTTGTCCGTTGGGTTTTATGCCTAAGACAAAAAGTTTTGCACTGTCGGTATTCAGTGATTCAAATGTTCTTTTTCGCCAGTGTAAGGAGCCCCATTCCGAGGCAGGCCCGATCAGTTCGGATTCAATATGCCCTTCATTCCACCGGGTGGGAATGCTGTCATCCAGCCTGATGATGGAATATACAGAAGATCCCTGAAGTTCGTGTGCGGTGCCGATAGCGCCACCTTTGACACCGAAAATAATATACGGGATGCTGTTGGGCAAGGTTCTGATATTTGCGCTGCCGAAGGATTCAAAGCTCTGGTACAAGGTTTCGCTGTAATTCTGAGCATTATGATTGCGGTGGCTGTACCCCAGAATATAATTACCATCGGGAACGGAATCATCTATAAAACTGCGCAATGCTTCACGCTGGGCGGCCGTATTGCAGGAAAACTCCCATATGGCTTCGGTTTCGGGCTGAGGCATATTATAATTAAGCCAGGGATTTCCGGATACGGAATCAAGAACCGCGATCAGCATACCGTTGCCGGAAGGGCCCAGGTAAGCCCATTGATCCTTCATGACATTATTGATCTTATAATACTCATCCTGCCATGCAATATAAGGGTAAAAACCCGTCTGACAGGTCAATGATTTGATGTCGTTCACAAATTCATAACGGCGCTGAGGCTTATTATAAGAAACATATTGATATCTATCGTTTTTAAACTGGTGAAAATGGGCCTGTCCCCAGCCTCTCTTGCCATTAATATATTGAAATGAACTTTCCCGCCAGTTGTACGAATGGGAGGCATTCGAATCGATACTTACCCGCCAGAAATATACAATACTGTCGGTGGAAATGGGGAAGGAAGGCGTCCAGGTAACCACACCTCCGGAGTGATTTATATGGAAGGTCTGTTTCACCGGGCTGCTGAACGCATCAGAGGTGTCAAGCTGAAATTCATAATCGTAGGCGTTTGTAAATGCGTCACAGGTGGATGCTTTTAAGGTCACGGGAAGGGCAGGGATTACGGCATACTTATAGGGATAAACAGGAATGATATCCGAAGATTTTATCATCAGCTGCACTTCAGTAATATTATTGGTTTCTGAAATCTCATCAATTTCCTGGTAGCAGTCGAGAAATATTCTGAACTTATTCACCCCGAGTCCGTTAACAATATCAACCGGGAATCTGATGGTCACCGTATCCTTGAACAGGGGTGCTTTTATCTTGTTATAATAAATGGTGTTGCTGACCCCGTTGGGAAAAGTCCGGGTGGTCTGCACTATGATCGAGTCATCAATAGCTTTGGCAATGTTGGTCGCAACAATATGAATATTAAATGAATCGATATCTGATGTTATTTCATTCGGTGAAAAATAAACATATTGCGGGGTTATTTCATAATCGGGTTTTGCAAAAGAGTTCAGAATAATGGCAGGATCGCCGTGAAAAACCATGGTCAGGAAGGTTTCTTTCTTTATCAGGTCGGGTGTCTGGAGTGAATCGATGGTTTTTTTTATGATATCTCCTATTGGTTTGCCATAACTTTTATAGCTTATCTGGTGATACAATTCGTCTGAGTAGACATCCAGTGCCCAGGGCATACCTAGGGATATGGATGCCAGGTATCCGATAGCACCTTTATTTTCAATGAGGATGAACTCCTCACTGGAGCTGTTAGCGTCAAGAAATATATCGCCGGCCCAGCATGAGTTGGCAAGAATAAATGGATATTTTCCATAATTCTGATATTCTGACGGCACATCTACTGAAACATCAAAACCCACAGAGGCGGCATGTCCGAAAAATGTCATTATGGTTACACCGTTGTTGATTATATTTTTCAGGGAGTCGGACTGGTTGATCTGCATAGGATCCGAGGTTGTTTTCAGGAAGGTTTTTACCTCCCCTCCGAAAAAGGGCGCCTCAATGGTTTGTTCGTAATGATTCAGATACGTGGCAAGTTGAAACTGCTCCTGCACTGAAGATCCGCCGCCAAAGTGAAGGATGTTTTTCATCCATGGCTGCGGATGTGCCTGTGCCTGTTCAAACTGAATGATTTTGTTGAGATAGAGCGACACATCGTATGGTGTGCGTGCGCTAAGCCTTCCGGTTCCAATGGCGGGTGCATAAAGGCTATCACTGATGCCCTTTGAAAAAAGAATATCTGAGGGCGGGTAACCCAAAGAGGGTACCAGGGTAAGATTGTTATGATTGACGTCCGTGCGGTACTGCGGGAGTGAGCCGTCGGAAGCAGCACGGTACGCTTTACCGATAAGAAAAAGATCTTTGGGTTTTATGGTGAAATAATTACAGGCATAGCGGACAAAATTTCTGATACCGACAGGCGATTTCAGCACACCATAACCAAACTGGTCGTAAAGATGTTCCACATTAACCGTCATAGCCTGGTATCCGGTAGTATTTCTGTAGTTTTTGTAGTTTTCAGCTTCATCCCACAATAACGGGTGAGTGATGATCAGATAGTCTGTAAATTCTGTATTTGCAATAGTAAGGTAGTTGATGAATTTCGCATTATCAGCGACGGGGTATATCCGGTTAATATTTTTAACAGAATTGCCGGAAGTAAGATAGCAGTATTTTTCGCTGCCTGAGTTTTCAAGCAGGCACTTAAATGAGGTTCCGTCGTAGACCACCCTGATACGCCGGTGGTTGGTAACATCATATAACCTTGCCGTGTCGCCGGCAGAAACATTGAAATTGGTGAAATTAAACAGGGATTTGGACTGAATTCCGTCGTTGGCAGAAAAGGCAAACGTTGTATTTCCCTCCAGGTTGAGCGTGTGCGGATATTTAACCTGAATATAGGCCACGGTATTTCTGTCGGAATTTACACCGAGATCATTTATCGTGTTGAAAACAAACGGAGTTGTATTGCTGCCGATTTCTGAAACCGGTACCGAATATGTAAACTTCAACACTTTATACCCTTCAAAAATGGTATCGAAACTGATGCCGGCAAAATTAACACGCAGGTGATGGTCCGGTGAGGCGGCATAAAAATTGGATTGTCCAAGCACACAAAACTCAACCGTGGCATCTGGCCCGTTCAGGTATTTATTAGCCGTAAGGATGTTTTTGGTTTTGGTCTGCCCGAGATTAAATTCAGTATCAAACCATCCTTCATTGGCTGTATACTCAGGATCGGTGATTCCGGCAGCATTGGTTTCTCCGGCAAAATATTTGGTTGTATAGTCCTGCCGTGAAGTTCTTAAAATATATGGAACCGGCGTATATGCGCTGAAATTCACATCGTTGTCCACCTGCATCCTGCGGTTGCTGAACGAAGAATTCCAGGTAATAAAATAAACGGATGAGTCGCTGAAAAGGCTGTATGCCGGGTTTGCCTGGCCTTCAGGATTAATATAAAGCGGGGTATCAAGTTCGCCGTCATTTTTTTCAGCATAAAACTCAATATAATCTCCGGCATTAAAAATATTGTCGTTTTCACCATGTATGTAAACATACTGTTCGACGCCTTTATTAAAAACCTGAACATTCCTGGGATTAACACTTCCCACAGGGAATCCGTTATTCAGCAGGGTATTATAATTTATACGGTAAACGCCGGTTTCATGAACATAAACTTTATAATACGACTGTGAATAATTAATCCATTCATTTCCATACTGTTGTGCAAAGACAGGCCGGAGTAACAGGAAGACATATATAAAAATTACAGGTAAGATTTTTTTCATAGGCATCAGAAAAAGTTATTCCTTTATTTTAAATATTATCGTTTTATTCTGCAGCAGTTTTCTTACGGTTAATGTTCACTTTCACGGAAAAAACATGAGAATACAGTGCAATTGAAGCATTGCCGACATCAGTAAAAGCATAATCAACAGCGACCATCTTTTTGATCACAATCCCTACTCCGATATTAGGCTGAAAAGTAATCTTTTTTTTACCATCCATGCCCGTTTCTTTCTGTATGTTTCCAAAACCGCCCCTCAGAAAGACAATTTCGTTATAACCAAATTCAAGCCCGGCATGAGGATCAACAGATATGGGATTACTTCTTATCAGAACGTTTCGTTTGCCGTCGAAGGTCATATCGAGATCGATAGCGACCAGGGCAGAGAATTTTTTCGGGAAATCAAAACGCCGGGCTGCCCCCAGGTTTAAGCGGGGCAGGGTAAGTTCGAGGGAATTTTCGGGTATTTCATTGCCTGTACGGGTAAAAACCTCTTTGGTTTTGTCGTCGAGATTATATTTCCACGCATTGAATGTGGAGGTTATATCGCGGGCCATAGCTCCGAAATGCCATTTTTTCAGATCATACTGGACGCCTAAATCCAGTCCGAAACCCCAGGAATGGGCAAAAGAACCCACCTTGCGGTAGATGATCTTGGCATTGCCGCCATAACGTAATCCTTCAATTTTAGATTTCCTGGCATAGGATAGCAGTACGGCATAATCGGCAGCCGAAAAAGTTGTTATGCGGTCGTAATCAATGTTGCCCTGGGCATCAATGAGTTCGGTAGTGTTAGGAATATCATCCACCCCAAAGCGGATAAAAGTCAGTGCCGCGGTGCTTTTATCATCGATCTGTACGGCAAGTGCGCCGTAATCGTATTTGGCAATACCTGCAAAATATTCTGAATGCATCAGTCCTGCCTGAAATTTTGAAGGAACCCTTGCCAGTCCTGCAGGATTCCAGTACCCTGATGAAACATCATTTACAAATGAGGTATTCGCATTGGACATGCCCAATGCGCGGGCGCCAACGCCAATAGATAAAAATTCGTTGCTGTATTTGGGCGCCTGGGCATAGGTCATGCTCAAAAAAACAAAAAATATCACATGAATAGCAAAGATTTTACGCATCATCCTCTATTAGGTTTTTTTTAGTTGTTTATTAGTAACGAAAAAATAAATAGTTAATTATTATGGCCTGATAATTTGCACTATAAAAGTACAAAAAAAGGATTAACCTGTATATAAGAAAATAAAAAATGCTTACCTCAGTGAACAGGTGAGCCGTTTGAGTTCTATTTCGGCAATTTTGGCCTGGTACTGCAGGTTTACCAGTAAATACGCCGAATTTTCGAAACTCTGCTGGGCTGCTTTCAGGTCGAGAATGGTGGAATGGTTCAGCTGGAATTTTTGAAGGACAAGGTCTACAAGTTTTTCAGAGAGGGTAAAAGAGGCCTGCTGCGATATAGCCTGTTTTACAGCGTTTTCATACGTTTGAAAGGTTTTTATGGCAGCACTGCTCAGATCATTCAGCAGACTTTCTTTCTGCAGCCGGGCATTGCTTACGGTTAGCTGAGCTGTTTTTTGCCTGATCCTGTATATTCCACCGTTAAATATAGGAATCTGCAGGGCCAGCCCTGCATATGGCCCGAAATTTTGATTTAAAAGCATATTCCCGCTGTTGTGCTGATTATAACTAAAATCATAGGAGGTGTTCAGCCGGAGTGACGGAAAACGCGCTGCTCTTTCTTCTTTAGCCAGCTGTTCGCTAATCTTTATTTGCTGGTCGGCAGACAGATACTGATAATTGTCTTTAATAAAAACAAGTACTGAATCTATTTTAATCCCGGTATCAACATCAATTATACTATCCTGAATTATATATGGACTATATTGACCGATACTCATCAGTTGCAACAGTTCTGTCTTCAGATTCTTTATAATAAGTTGCTGGGAACTAAGGCTTTGCATGGACAGGTTCAAATCGATCTCTGCCTGCATAACATCTGCATCATTGGCCAGTCCGACATTTTTCCGCTCTTTTATTATTTCTGATTTTTTTTCAGAAATATCAATAGTACTGCGTATGATTTTCAGGTAACTTTCCTGCCTGATGATATCATAATATTTGATCATGACTGCAGCGATGGTGTTTTGAATCTCCATGTTCAATTCCAGGAATCCCTGCTCCTGAAGATAAGTCAGCCGTTTTTTTGCAGACCATACTCTGAGCCCGTTAAATAAGGTGATGCTTGCAGAAACATCGGCGCTCAGATTATTACTGAACGAATTCTTCTGGTTTACGACGGTTCCGTCGTTGTTTTCCTGATGAATGTTGTACAGTGTGGCATTATCAGAAATCCCGGCATTGATGACAGGCAGTCCTCCTGCCATTCCGTAATTGTTATTGATCTTGTTTATCTCAGCATTGTTCCTTGCGATCAGAATACCGAAATTGTTTTTCAATGCCGAATCGATGGCCATTTCAAGGGATAGCGTGTGCTGGGTATACCCTGTAACCGGCAGTAAAAAAGAGAATATTATGACGAATTTTTTCATCGGTAATAGCATTGGTTAGGTGACAATGTCATCAATATTTTCTTTTTCTTTTTCGTGTTTGCCCGAAATGAACGTATACACCGCCGGAATAACAAAAAGTGTAAGAACGAGTGAGAATAAAATGCCGCACACGATCACAATTCCGAGCGGGATTCTGCTGGTAGATGCGGCTCCGAAGCCGATAGCAATTGGCAGGGCGCCCAGCGAAGTAGCCAGGCTGGTCATCAGAATAGGCCTTAACCGCTGAACCGATGCGTCAACAATAGCCTGATATTTAGGTATTCCCGCCACTCTTTTTTTATTGGCAAATTCAACGATAAGAATACCGTTTTTGGTGACAAGTCCAATCAACATTATCATCCCGATTTCAGAAAAAATGTTCAGTGTCTGACCGAAGATCCATAAAAAAAGAAATGCACCAGCCATAGCCAGGGGAACGGTAATCATAATGGTGAGGGGGTCTTTAAAACTTTCAAACTGGGCGGCCAGTACAAGATATATGAGTACGAGCGCTAAAATGAATGCAAAAGCAGTATTGGAAGAACTTTCGGCATAATCGCGCGAAGGCCCGCTGAGCGAGGTCTGAAAACTCTCATCAAGCAATTTATCTGCTATGGATTGCATCACTTCCACCCCGTCGCCTATTGTTTTCCCTTCTGCAAGAGAGGCAGAAATAGTTGCAGATTTATAGCGGTTGTAATGATAAATAGTCGGCGGGTTGGCATTGTTAACAATGTTGATCACAGATGTCAGCGGTATCAAGTCTCCTTTGCTACTGCGGACATATAATTTGGAAATATCGGCTGATTCCTGCCGGTCTTTCAGGGCTACCTGGCTGATGACCTGGTACTGCCTTCCGTTCATGGTGAAATAAGCTAAACGGCGGCCGCTGAAAGCACTTTGCAGGACTTCTGCAATATCCGTAACGGTAAGGCCGAGTTCCCGCGCTTTGATCCTGTCGATGTTAATATCTACTTCAGGTTTGTTGAATTTTAAATTAACATCCACATTTTGGAATGTCTTATCTGCCCGTGCTTCATCCAAAAACTGAGGGATGACACTTTTCAATTTTTCAAAATCAAGATTCTGCAGTACAAACTGCACAGGCAGGGATCCCCGTGAGCCCATGCCTACTGAAATGGTCTGTTCTTCTATTGGAAAGATCCTAACATCCCTGAACCGAGAAAACTTTTTGGATAACTCTATTGCGATTTCTGATTGAGACTTGTCACGCACAGAAACCGGAACCAGGCCGATCATTCCCCTGCCGCTGTTTATTCCGGTACTTCCATATCCGGGTATAGTAAGGGTCGTGAAACTATTTTCCGGTAAGGAATCCATAATAAAACTACTGATCTTATCTCCAACCTCCATCATATAAGCATAACTGGCGCCCTCGGGCCCCGTTAAGGATAAATTGATATTGCTTTTATCTTCTAAGGGAGCCACCTCGCTCTGAATATTTATTCCTATAAAAAATATCAATAAAACACATGCGGCAATTATTCCCCAGGCAAAACCGCGGTGTTTTATAAAACGTTCAATCAGATTTTTATAACCATTTTCCATTCCTTTGAAAAAAGGCTCTGTACTGGTGTAAAACCTGGTTTGCTGAGCATTTTTTTTACTCAGGTATATATTTAAAACCGGTGTTATAGTCAGCGAAACAAATGCGGAAACTAAAACCGCAGACGCCAGAACAATTCCGAATTCGCGGAATAAACTGCCAACAAATCCCTGAAGGAATAATACCGGGATAAAGACGATTGCCAGTGTCAGCGAAGTGGCAATGATCACAAAAAAGATCTCTTTGCTGCCATCAATAGCGGCTTTTCTGACAGGTATCCCTTTTTCGATTCTTCGGAAAATATTTTCCGTAACAACTATCCCGTCATCCACCACCAGCCCGGTTGCCAGAATAATGGCCAGCAGTGTAAGGATATTGATAGAAAACCCGGCCATATACATAATGAAAAAAGTGGAGCTGAGCGAAATGGGAATATCTATCAGCGGCCGCAGGGCGATAAGCCAGTTTCTGAAAAAGAAAAGTATGACCAGGATGACCAATCCGAAGGATATGGCCAGGGTTTCACTGACTTCGGTCAATGATCGTCTGACATTGGTAGTTTTATCTAATAATGTCGTAAATACAATGTCGCTTTTTTGTGATTTTTTAATTTCTTCGAGGCGTTTGTTGAATTCATCAGAGATGTTAATATAATTTGCCCCGGGTTGTGGGACGATAGCGAGCCCTACGCCGTTCACACCGTTCAGTTTCCAGCTTTGCTCGTATCTTTCCGGGCCTATTTCCACTTGTGCCACATCGCTCAGCCTCACAATGCCATCCTGTGTTTCGCGGATAATCAGGTCTTTAAAATCTTCTTCCGAGGTAAGTTTTCCCATAGCACTGATTGTAAACTCCGTTTTATTACCATAGAGTTTCCCGGAAGGAATTTCAACATTTTCTTTGTTCAATATGCCGGAAATATCGTTAAATGTAATATTGTAGGCATTCATTTTGCCGGGATCAATCCATAAGCGCATCGCCGGGCGTTTCTGGCCAAAAATATTCACGGCGCTCACTTCGGGGATGGTCTGAAACTTATTCTGAAGAACATTCTCAGCATAATCGCTCAATTCCAGCAGGCTTTTGCTGGGGCTCTGAATAGCCATCATAATTATCCATTCGCTGCTGGCATCTGCTTTAGAAACAACCGGAGCAGCATCAATATCCTTAGGAAGATTCCGCATGGCCCTGCTGACCTTATCACGAACATCGTTGGCTGCAGCTTCAAGGTCAGCATCAATGTTGAACTCCACGGTGATCCTGCTGTTGCCTACGGAGCTCGACGACGTGATTGTTCTGATGTCGGGAATACCGTTGATTTCTTTTTCAAGCGGTTCGGTGATCTGACTTTCAATGATGTCCGCATTGGCGCCGGCGTATGATGTAGAAACAGAAACTATAGGCGGGTCAATGGCCGGAAATTCGCGCACACCAAGAAAAGTAAATCCGATAACACCCAGCAGAATAATGAAAATATTCATTACCGTTGCGAGAATGGGCTTGTTTATCGAAAGTTCAGAAATATTCATTATTGTCTTTAGCTTTTTTTGGAAACAGGTATTTTAAAAATTCCTATTTTTTGGCAACGCTTTTGTTTACCCCTTTTATTTTAACCTTTGCATTAGGCCTTACAAACAGGACGCCGCTTACCACTATACTGTCACCCGGTTTAAGACCGCTGGTTATCTCAGCAAAATCCGCCGTTCTGGTTCCAACTTCAACACTGACAAACTTTGCTTTTCCGTTTTTTATGGTCACCACCTGATTGGAATATGCATCAGGGATGATGATGCTGGTAGGAACAACAATTCCTTTTGACTGTTCGTTCAGGTATACTTTAACAAAAGCGCCGGGTATAAGCGTTCCTTCCCGAAGCCTTGCCCTTACTTTAAGATTTCGGGTTGCCGGGTTTATCTGAGGTTCAATAGCGCTGATAACAGCTGTCAAGTTCACATCTGAATTGTTCGTTTTAACAAAAATATTTTTTCCGATACCGATCATCTTTTCATATTCCTCGGGAATTGAAAAATCAATTTTTATTTTATCTGTCTCAACCAGGGTTCCGATAAGTGTCTGAGGAGTAACGTAAGCGCCCTGGCTCACCTGGCGTAATCCCAATTTTCCGCTGAACGGCGCTTTTATAACCGTTTTTTCTATTTGTGTGTTCAGGACATCGATATTGGCCTGGTAAAGATTCACCTTGTTCTGGGCTTCATCATAGTCTGCCTGGTTTACACCATTGATGGCCAAAAGTTTTTTCAGGCGTTGTTCGGTCTTCTTTGCAAGATCTAACTGAACCTGAACCTGTTTCAGTTGTGCCTGAAGCTCGGCATCATTTATTTTTGCGAGCATCGTTCCCTTTACCACACTGCCGCCATCGGGGATGTTAAGATACGTCAACCGGCCGCTGATCTCCGGGCGAAGTTCCACCATATCTTCAGAAAGCACAGAGCCATTCACTTCTACCACCTGTGGAAAACTATCTTCTCTGGCAATGATGATATCTACGGATACCGGAGCCGAATCCTTCTTTTTCTTCTCTTCGCCGTTATTACAGGAAAACAATACCACCAGACAAAGCAAAAGTAGAAGAAACTTAATGAAATTCATCATCAGTATTTTTTTTAGAAACATTACAAAAATAAATTAATTAGCAATACACACCGGATGCGATTTTGTCAGGTCTTTATATCAATAAAGATTTCAACGGAGAAAACATTTATAAAGTCCTAATTATCTGTATTTTGTACTCTTCTTCCTGGTGGCTTACCTATTTTGTCAGTTTTTTTTTCTTAGAATATACACTTTACACCTTATTAAGAAGCATCAGATATAAACTGCTATTTATTTTATACTTTTACCCAATGATTTATTCTTCAAATGAAAAAAAACGGATTTTTATTGTTGTTCCTGTTGTTTTTCCTTATTGCACATTCCGAAATAAATATCGGCAACAGTGTTGAATGGTTGTGTGCTGACGCAGGGCTGATTGCTAAGGGCAGGCTCATAAGTCATCAAAAGGCAACGGACGGTACAAATCTCTTTACCTGCACCTTCGAGACCGTGGAAATATTAAAGGGGTCTTCTGTAAGCCCCGTGAACTTTACCATAAAAAACATTGATGAGGACAGCCTGAATAAATATATCTCGGAACAAACTTCACTTCTGATCTTTATGAAAGAAAATGAAAAACCTTTTAAAAGCAAAAAGATCCGTAACACCTGGCATATTCTCGAAACTTATAATTCGATTCCGGCGCTGATAAATCTCGTCACCCCGCAACAGGCGCTGATAACTGCACACACCTTTTCGGTTTTAAACGATCGTGCACTTATTATCGCTACTTGCCGCCTCTGGCTGCAAAAGATCGCTGCTTATGAAATACTGGAAAAAACGGTTTTCATGAACTATCTTGAAATCCCCTTTCAGTCACCAGCATTCAATTTTCTATCTACGGGCAGTAAATGTTTTTTAACTGTCCCCGACTTTATGTTTCCCAACTCCAAAGAAAAACTTTATTAAACCATTATGAAGCCTGCTTTCGATATCTCAGATCCTGCCCGCCTGCGCGAAGTCCTTTTCGGATTCAGGATCAGCCGAACCATACTGACAGCTTACGAACTGGACATTTTTTCGCATGTTGCTCCCGACGGTACCTGTTCGGAGGTGGTGTCCCAAAAAATCAGATCGGATGCCCGTGCCACCGACCGTTTGATGAATGCACTTTGTGCTATCGGCCTGCTGAAAAAACGAAACGAAAAATTTTTTAATACAAGTTTTTCCGCACAATATTTATCAAAAAAAAGCCCGAAATACTTGTACGGACTGATGCATACAGCCAATATGTGGGACACCTGGTCAACCATGACCGTAATGGTAAAAACCGGAAATAACCAGAAAGACAATGTGATCTCACGCAACGACGAAAACTGGCCGGATTCATTTATTGGCGCCATGCACGAAAGAGCAATTCTACAATCAAAACTTGTCCTGGATAAACTCGACCTGACGGATGTCCGTCACTTTTTTGATATTGGCGGTGGTTCCGGCGCTTATGCCATGGAATTTGTAAAACGTAGTCCTGAACACAAGGCTACCGTTTTTGATTTGCCCGGTATCATTCCGATTACAAAAAAATATGTGAAAAAAGAAGGACTGACAAAACAATTCCGGTTTATTTGCGGTGATTATAACAAAAATTCCTTAGGAAACTCTTACGACCTGGTTTTTCTTTCGGCTATTATACATATCAATTCACCTTCACAGAACCAGATGCTTCTGAAGAAATGCTTCCGGGCATTGAATCCGGGCGGCACTATTATAATACAGGATCACATAATGGATAAAGACAGAACTTCTCCTTTCGATGGCGCCATGTTTGCGTTAAATATGCTTGTATCTACCGAATCCGGCGACACCTACACCGAAAGCGAGATCAGCGCATGGCTGAAAAATGCAGGTTTTGCAGGGATACACCGGATTGAAACATTCAAAAATGCCATGATGGTCGCAAAAAAATCAGTGTAAAAAGATTTGTTCCTGAATTTTTTTATAATTTTAGTATCCAATAAAACATCATTATGAGTAAAAATTATAACAACAATGCACCGGCCGGAGCCATATACGGACTCGGCCTGATTGGGGCTGCTATTTATTATATCTCGGTAGCCTCCAGCTTTTGGATTGGGGTTCTTGGTTTCCTGAAAGCACTGGTTTGGCCGGTGTTTTTAGTATACGAAGCATTGAAGTATTTGGGAGCATAGCGAAAACCCCTGCCCGGCATCGATCCTGCTGTGTTTTTAGGGTGGATTTTTTGACTACTGGTGACAAAAATACATTGTGATAATATCATCGTTCATCACTTCAATCCGCCTGATCATCAGAAATATTACCTTCAGGCAACCAAAACACAAAAAATCAGGTCATTACAGATAAAGAATCTGTACAATGAAAAAGTTGATTTGTGTCATTTCAATGGTTTTCGCCCTATATCCCGCATATTCACAATGGATAACGGGTTTGAATGTCTATCCTGCAATGCCTGATGCGACTGATAATATTCAGGTTATCGTGGGCGCCATGTTTTCTTCGGGCGGCTGCTACGATTGGTACATTCCGTCGCAAATGCAGAATGGATCTGAATACACCTATTATCTGGTAAACTGCGTGGGTATGCTTACCTATATTTGTTCTCATAATGATACCATAACAATGGGATCACTTCCCCCGGGAAATTATTCCGTAATCGTCAATCTGAATGAAGGTTCCGGAGATAAACCGTGTACGCCATTTTCACAATGGGTTTCGGATACTGTATATTTCATTGTTTCGCCCGTGGTGGGCATATCAATGATTGGCAATGACCTGCATGCTAAAATCACGTTGGATCCGGAAACAAATATTCTGACCATTGAACTGCCGGAAACTAAAAGTGAAACGTTAGTATCGCTTTATGATCTTCAGGGACAGCTTATTTTACAACAGCCCCTGCTGCATTCAATAGAAAAAATATGTACCGGAAAGTTCACGGCTGGGGTATACATCGTGAAAGTAAGTAACAGAAACGGGATAGCGGTAAAAAAATTCGTAAAAGAGTGATCAATCTGTTATTTTATCTTTCTGCTTTACTTTATAATGTTCCCCAATGATTATTTGAATATGCTGCTCTCCTTATCCAGCTGTTCCATGTCTTCATCAGAAAGCCTGAACGACATAGCCCCTGTATTTTCCTTTACATGACTCTCTTTTGTAGCGCCGGGTATTGCTACTATAGTATCGCCATGATAATGAATCACCCAGTTCAGGGCTATCTGGGAAGGCGTGACATTATATTTAAGTGCAAGATCTTTGATCAGATTTATCAGTGGTCTGCTTTTGGCGATACCCTGAGGTTTAAACAGCGGGTTGTATCTCCTCAGCCCGATATTCCTGAGCAGTTCGGGATTGTCGTGAAATTTACCGGTAACCAGTCCCTGTGCCAGCGGTGAATAAGCAATAATGGAAATACCAAGATTTTTGGCCATATCCAAAACCCCGTTCGATTCGATGTTACGGTTTAACAGGCTGAACGGCACCTGATTCGATGCCAGAGGAATTCCTTTTTTAGCAAGAGCTTCCCATGCTTTTTTCATTTTTTTCGCAGGAAAATTACTGACACCGATGCTTCTGATCAGCTTTCTGCAATAAAGTTCTGCCATTTCATCCATTTCACTTTTTTCGTCGGAAAAGCCCCAGGGCTGGTGTACCTGGTAAAGATCGACAGCAAACGGGTCTAACATCCTGATGCGTTCATCAATGGTTCTGGTGATATTTGATGCCAAGCGAAACATCGGCCACCATTTTGTGGCTATCTGGACATCTCCGTTGTTTTTTCCTGCTTTTTGCAAGGCGGCTGAAAGCGCTTTTTCCGATGCACCTTTCCCATAAACCTCGGCGGTGTCAAACCAGTTGATTCCGCCATTAAGGGATCCGGCCACGACACGATCAATGACATCATCTTCAAGATGAGGCCAGAATTTTCCGGCCAGGTTTTTCCTTTTGCTGAATTGCCAGCACCCAAGCCCTATGGGGGTAAGCATAATACTTGTTTTTCCTAAAGGACGCAGGTTTACCGTATGTTCCATATTTTTTTGTTCAATTTTTACAACGTTAAAGTTTTAAAACCGTATTTGTTGGTAGCTATCAATATGTTAAAAGTCGCAAACAAATATAAGAAGTAATAATACAAAATGCAAGAAACCTGGGAAATAAAATCACCAGATGCAAACTACGGATCAGGGGTTTCTATGAATAATAATGCTTCCGCCATTATAAATCACTGAAAGAGCATTATCCACCCTCACTTTTGCGCTGGTATGACCTGAAGGAAGAGGGATCAGCAAATTTTTGTACGGGTCAATTGTTTTGTCTGATGAAGGAATACCCAATCCCGTATCTGCCATTGCATCATTTGGGCTGTAAACACGGATACGGACCTCCTGGCTGCTTCTGTTATTAACAAAAATCATAGTAGTATCAATACCCTGATAAGGAATAGGCACTGGGACAACCGATGCAGGGCTGCCGATATTGATGACTGTGTGATTTTGTATGGCTTGTGCAAGCTTTGCGTATTCCTGCTGATAAGCAGCCAATGTATAAGGGCCGTAAAGTGTGGATGCCCCTTCATAGTTTTGCATCTGATATTCTTCCTTTGTCGCACAATAACTCGTAAAAGCGTTTGCATATAAAGTCAGTGCAACCGTCGCATTGGTGTCCAGCTGATTTTTGATAGAGGCTTTCAATCGTCTTCCCGCCATAGTGGTCATTTCTCCCGGAACTCCTGCAATGGCCATATTCCCGATCCTGATCAACTGGATAGGGACAACATTGGGAACCAGCGGATAGGGTGTTGCTTTTCCAACGGTCCACATGATTGGCTTGGGTGCCTGCCCGTTTTGCCAGCCGGGGGGATCATCGGAAGTGATTGACGGAAGCGACCATCCAGCGGGGAGTTTACTTTCAAGACCCTGAAATGCAATGGTCCGGGTAGCCTTTTCAATAAGCGTGATATTGTCGGTGGTAATACCTTCTCTGAGGTTAGAGGGAATACTCATTCCCATTATTAGCGCATAGCCTTTGCTGTCTTCTGTACTGCCGGCCGCCATTGACAATCCCACAGCAGCAGGCCATGTGCGCGCTCCGGGGATGCCGTCAATCGCTATGTTTGACATGTCGAGGTGTGTATATCTGTAATTAATTCCGGTATCCAGCCCGATCGTTGCCGTATTGAAAAGTTCTTTTGCCTTTATATACATCATATTTCCGTATTCCTTCATATGGAGTACCTCATCAGGTCCACCGGCAGGGACACCATATTTTATGTTTCCTGAAACATCTCCGGCAGTGGCATTGGCAAAAGCACAGACAAAAGTTTCGGTTGGATCAACACTTGTTCCCATGACATTTTCGAAACAATGAGAAGCCCAGCCCTGAGCATCGCCAGTGATGAGCGTGTTCGTCTGTCCCCTTGTTGTGGCATGAAAACTATACCATGCCAGTACCCCAATGGGTTTAGGTGTTCCTCCATTGTTTTTTACAAATTTCAACAATAACATTTGTGTGTCCGTACTGTCTGCAAAACTGTTCAGTTCTGCCACAGGGTTATTGACATATGCATCACGCGACCGGTTTCTCCCGCAGTCCACCAGATTTCCTTTGTTAAAATAAATTTTGCCCGGAGCAAGATTTTTATGTGCTTTACGTAACGATTCTACAATACCTTTAACAATATGATCAAGGCACATCTGGTCAAAGCCGCCAATGGTAACATTGTAAAGAAAATATTCCGAATATCCCCCCGGAGCGCTGTGAGTATGGGTTCCGGAAATCAGCACATTGTCTGTGTTATATAAATGATGAAAGGTGGTATCGCTTTGCAGTTGTTCAATAACTTTGGTTTTGACTATCTGGGTACAGGATAGAACATCTACAACCACAACGGCAACACGTTTTTGACTGTACATATCCCCAATAATAAATGCGCGTGAGAACAAGGGGGTTTCCACTTCGGTGGTTTTCTGATAATCATCAGCCATCCCCTGCATTCCCATACCAAAAGTGGGATAGGTAACATCGGCTATTCCCGTACCAATGATAAAATTGCCTGTTAATCCCTGAGCGTAACAAGCAAAGTGAAACAAAACAGTTATTGATATAAAAAATATTTTTTTCATTGTATTATTGAACAACTAATTTACGAATGATATTGTTTCTTTCGTTTTTCACCTGGATAATATAGGTTCCCTTCGACAGATTGGTAAGATCGATTTGCTGAAGCTGGCATTCCTCTTTCATGCGCTGTGAAAATACTTTTTGTCCTGATAAGGAAAACAAGCTAAGCTCGGCATCAGGAATGTTTTTAATATAGATATTCGTTGTGCCGTTCGCAGGATTTGGGTAAATGTTAATGAAGGTATTGCTTTCGGTTAAATCAGTATGTAAAGAATTGTCAATCACCACTTCTACACTGTCCAGACCAATATCAGTATACCCGAAATCTGATTTTGCGAGAAAACGGATAACACTTGTTGATGATGTAGATGTTCCAAGGTTGATCTGATGATTGGTCCAAACCGGAGATTGTGCCACAGTTTGTATAAGATTGAAAGAGCCTCCTCCGTCAACAGAAAGCATAACAGAGAGAGAATCATTGCCGTCCTCATTGAAATACCAGAATTTCAATGCTTTATATCCCTGAGGCGAAAAATTCAAAAACAGGTCAAACTTACCGGTATTTCCTGAATAAACATCATAAGAATGAAATCTTGCCGAATATGATGAGCTGTCATTATCCAAGGGCGCATAATTGCCTGAATCCAAACTTATCCATCCGGCAGTCAACCCTTCATCATTCCGGCGCCATGAATTATTGCCGTATTCCGGGGTATTATTCCAGTAAAGGGAGGGAACATCATTTGAATTTCTTTTATCGATCCACACTCCATTGAAATTTTCTGCAAAGGGCAAATCTCCGTAAGCCTGCACCCATATGTCCTTTACCAAAGTATCGTTGATATGATTTATATCGTTATTCGAATTCGGATACTGTGTCCAGACTTTAATGATGTGTTTACCTCCGGTTATAAAATTATAACTTCCAATACAGACTGAACTATCCACCGAACCAGATGCCAGACCACTGTTGTTCATATAAAGAAAGGATGTACACACAACTCCATCAACAGTCCATCCTGTTGACACGGTATACAGGGGCGAAGTGCCATAATTCTTTATCGTCACGGATATGGTATGCGAACCCGAATTTACAGACACTCCGGGTGTATTAAGGGCTGAAATACCTGCATCATTTGGGCCGGAAACCTCCACGGTAAAATCATCGATCAGAATATTGTAACCAAAAACACTACTTGCCTTCAGAATTATGTAATTATCTGTTCCGTGAAATGACGACGGGATATCGAAGTTGTATTTATACCATCCCGTGTTTGTTTCTACAGGGGATAGTCCTTTATAACGGTTTATCTTTACAAGATGAACCGCTCCTGCAAGAATAGTGGTGTCGTTGATATAAATATCAAGGCTGTCCTGTTTTGTGGGATAACTATTATCCCTGAACATCCAAAAGGAAATTCTGGCTGTATTTGCTCCGAGAACAGAAAGGTCAAAGGAGGGAGAAACAAGTATAGAAGAGTTCCCGGCAGACAAGTTATAAGCGAAGTATCTTGCCATTCCTTTTCCCGAATGAGGTATGCAGTCGGGGTCGGTATCTATGGTATCTCTGTCCCATACCGCTTTTACTCCTGTACCGTCAACCTGTTTGTTTATCCATCCGGGTGGTGGAAAGGCAATCGAGTCAAATGATTCATTAATCAGGATTTGACCGAAGGATAAATAACAAATAACCAATAAAATAAACGAGAGATAAAACTTTTTCATGGGCGGATTTCTCTATGAATAGAAATTTCTACAAAATTACAAACATTGCCTGATAAATTAATTTTAAGATTGAAAATAGAACAACCAGCCATTGTTTTCATATTTATTTCAGTAAGACTCTATAGTTCTTATTTTATATGTTTAAAACAGAGAATTTTAGAAAAATCTGTTAATAAAAACATTTTTTTTAAATGTTGCATAATTAAATTTTTTTTTTATTTTTGGATAATAGAATAAGCAATTCTACGATCGTTCTTATTTCAAAATATTAATCAACCAATAAAATCAAAAGCCATGTTATTATTAAAAAAAACTGTTGCCTTTCTGTTCCTGCTGTTGATAATTCATCAGTTAAACTTTGCCCAAAAAAACATCAAACCGGATGTTCCCGGAACATCAGCCAAATCTTTATCAAGTAATGTTCAGATATTTTTCTATGTAGGGGTTTTTGAAAAATCCGTGGCACATATGATATGGGAAAATTATGATGAGGCCAATATTCGTGAAGTAATACTTGAATCAAGTAATGACGGGAATTTTTTCACAACCTGCTCACGTGCAGAAATTTCGTCTCTGCCTGATATCCATCTTATTAATTATCCCAAGGAGCTTGAATATAACAACATTATTTTAAAATCATCTGAACACGGCGGCATAAGGTATATTTTCAATGATGAAAATAAAAACTTTGATTTTTCTGTGCACCCTAAATGGTATCGTTTAAAAATGCTGACATTTTCAGGGTACACTTATATTTCACAAATAATATGCACTAAAAACATTGGAGAAATTATCAAAGAGAATGTTGCGGGCATTACCTTTAATGACGAAAATGCTACTTCATTTAAAGAAACTTCGGGCTATTCATGGCTTCCTGCCAATAAAGCTGGCTGCTCACCGGTGGGGACTCCCCCTTCGGGTTATACGATTACAAACACTCATCAATATGTGTATGGCGATAACTGTTGTTATAACAAGCTGACACTGTATGAAGGTCCCGTTATACCCAGTGTAAATCAATGTGGCAATTACGGGATATGGTGTTGTGATAATGTTCCAGAAGCAGCAAGCTGTCCTTCCGGCTATGCAGAAGATCCCTGTTGTGTTCATCCATGCGGACAATACAACCAATGTAGCTGTCAGCCGTGGCAATGTTGTCAGGGACAACATGCTCAGGCATGGGTCATCACCGAACTGGGCCAGGCAGGCACTCCTTCCATTCCTGCTCCCACAGCCTCACCGGCCGGGGTTTGCGGAAGCGGAACAACAACGTTATCTGCTTCATCTGCCGGATATGAAATATATTGGTATACCGGATCCTGCGGAGGGACTTTTGTTTCCACAGGTAGTCAAATATCTGTAACAGTTTCTGCTACAACAACTTTTTATGCCAGAGCGTGGAGTGCAAGTTGCGGTGTTTCTGATTGCGGAACTGTTACCGTTCAGGTATATCCATTACCTGGCGCAGTTACTGTCAACGGTGGGGGTACACAATGCGGAGGATCCAGAACCCTTACAGCTTCGGGGGGTACCACTGGAACCATATACTGGCAGGGCACGACAAGCGGTGGCGCCTCAACCGCAACACCCTCAACCTCGCAAGTTGTTTCGACTTCAGGCACCTATTACTTCAGGTCATATTCTGTAAACGGTTGCTGGGGACCTCAGGGTAGCGCAACAGTGACAATAAATCAAATACCCGCCGATCCGGCACCAGTGGCAAATCCGGCGACTATTTGTTCGGGCGGAACCACAAGTTTGTCTGCCACTGTGGCAAATTCTAAAATTTATTGGTATACCGGATCCTGCGGAGGCACCTTAATTGGTTCGGGAAGTCCTATTACAGTTACCATCGGGGCAACAACAACATTCTATGCAAGGGCATATAATGTCACAACCGGATGCTGGTCGGTCGGTTGCGGTTCCGTCACGGTATCCATGGGAACAGTTTCCACTCCTGCGCCAATAGCTTCTCCTCCGGGTATTTGCGGCAGTGGTTCTTCAAGCCTGACCGCAACTGTTCCCGGAGCCACTTTATATTGGTATTCTGGTTCCTGTGGCGGAACTTTATTGGGAACAGGCAACACCGTTACTGTTTCACCAACAACAACAACAACTTATTATGTCAGGGCATTAAGTGGCAGCTGCGCCCCTTCCGCTTGCGGTACAGTTACCGTGACCATTGGAACACCAGTTACACAAACCATAACAGGAACTACACCAATATGTGTCGGAGCAACATCAACATTTACAGGCACGACCTCCGGCGGAACCTGGACAAGTTCAGCTCCCGGAGTCGCCGCAGTAGATCCATCCACAGGAGTTATTACAGGCGTATCTGCCGGGACTTCTGTCATTGCTTATTCCGTTACTACGGGAGGGTGCGTGAATACTGCAACAAAATCTGTTACAATAACGGCTTCTGTTCCTCAGGTTTTGTCAGGGACCACTCTTTTATGTGCCGGGTCAACCTCAACATGGACAAGTACTACTTCAGGCGGCTCCTGGACTTCAGGAAGTATCGATATTGTGACCGTCAACTCTTCAACCGGACTTGTCACTGCCATCGGCCCCGGAACCACTGTAATAACCTATTCTGTAACTACCGGCGGTGGGTGTATCAATACCGCAACAATGTCTGTAACGGTTAACCATCCTGCTGTTGTTAATATCAGCGGAGGCACATCGCCCATCTGCAGTAATTCAAACCCGGGCACATTTACTGCAACAGCAATAAGCGGAAACGGAACCTATACTTATCAATGGCATACAACATCTTCAATAATCAATGGTGCTACAAACAGCACTTTTAATCCCGGAAATATTACCGATACCACAGGGTATTACTGCGAGGTTACCAGTGGCATTTGCGGAGCAGTAAATTCCAATACCCTTACTATTAATGTTTTTCCACAACTCACTGCAGACCCCATTCCGGATACCTCAATATGTACCAAAACAAGCCCGGGAACGTTTACAGCAAATGTGCATGGCGGTACAGGACCCTATTCGTATTTATGGTATTGGGACGGAACATCAACAGGCGTTACCTCCAGCACGTACAATCCCGGTATTATACAGACCAATGCTAATTTTCATTGTGTGATCACCAATACATGCGGAACGCTGACCACTCCGGTCATTCATGTCACAATTATTTCTCCTGTGGGAAATCCCTCACCCATCACCGTGGGCGGAGGTACGGAACCCGTCTGCCAGCTTACCAACGGAACAACAACGACCACATACGCAACAAATGCACCCAATGCTACCGGCTACAACTGGTCAATAAGCAATCCCGCTGCCGGCAGTATTGATGCTAATGGTGTGATGACATGGACTAACGGATTCTATGGAACTGTTGATATCGAAGTAACCGCTAACGGTTGTGACGGACCGTCTATAATGGTTACCCGCACTGTTACTGTAAACCTCTGCGGTACAGGCCATAACATCAGCGGTAAAACACGTTATTGCGGCAAGGCAAACAACGGCAACCCGATTCCTAATCCGCCCACCTATAATT
>ENA-UOWO01000628-UOWO01000628.1-activated-sludge-metagenome-genome-assembly--contig:-NODE-628-length-49339-cov-6.822640_pt1 | contig 49339 bp, 38 predicted proteins | sample MGYA00238148_ERZ761564 | MGnify/ENA primary metagenome ERZ761564 (study PRJEB28885, sample SAMN05720194) | activated sludge metagenome | isolation source: Anaerobic digester | place: USA... | reverse complement strand
AGTCCTGCGAAAAAATGGGCAAAAAGAACGGGTAGTACCCGCTTATGGCTGCTCACGACTGCTACCCCCGCCCTTCATGTCGAACCAACCGGCGTACGAACACAGACAGTCCCAAAAGAGCCATAACCGCCGCTTGCAAAAAGTACAGAAAGGCCGGTACCGATCCGGAAGAAAAACCGGCCGGAAGGAACTGCCGGAAAAAGGAAAACACCGGGCCCCGTGAATACAGCGTGTAGGCACCGTAGATATAGAGCAGCCCGGAAATGGAAAAAAGAATGTTCAAGAGTCTCCAGCCACTCGCGTGGCTGAACAACCATACCAATGCCATCGATAAGAAAAACGCGGACGAGAACAAGGTATATGCAGCGAACCCCTGCCTGAATGATTGCTGAAAGGCATCCATCACCCGGTCAATATGATTCACCGCGAGCGCGACAACCGGCGGTGGAGTAAAAACCGGTAAAAACGAGGGATCCGTACCGGACGCACGGGAAACAACCAGGGCATCCCCGGATACAAGACCGCCAGATACACCATCATAGACCGCTTCCGGATACCGAGTAAAAACGGAGCCCGTTTTGTCAGATCCAGCAACGAGAAGCGGAGCAACTTTCCGTCCGTCATCCCGGACTGAATACCACACCATCCGTGATGAATCACCATCGGGACGGATTACATTCGGAGAAAAGACCCGCCCGGCCGTACCGGCCAACTCTGAGCGGTTGGACAAGAAAGTCCAGGTATTATCCTCAAGAAACCGGTACGAGAGGGGCATTACAAGAAAAATACACAAGACCAAAAGCGCCAATACCGTCAAAGCGGTAATCCAGACTATTGTTTTATGCCGCATTAAAAAGAAAAAAACTGCCATGAGCGTAATCGAAAGAGCCAATGGGGCATAGAATACGGCGCGATAGAGACATTCATGGAAAAAAACAGCAACAGAACCGGATGTCAGCGTGGTCATTCCGTTTGGTGAGGCAAACACGGAAAAGAACGAAAAGACCACTATCCATAGCAGGAGGTTACTAAAAAACACCAGAGGCACCATAACCGTGTTTTTCATAAGAAAAGAGTACCATGCGGAAAGCACAATCTGCAAGACTTTTCTTTACAGAGTAAAGAATTCCCGTAATTTGACAACAAGTTGTCCACAGGTTTTACCCGTTTTTTTCTTCAGTATTCTGCATTTCTTTACCAGACAAGAAAATCTTGTTTTTATCGTGTTTCTATACGTACTATACTAAAAGAATCTTAATTCCTTATATTACAACGACTTATTACTTTCTTGGTACATTGCAACAACAAACCGGAGATTCTGCTAGTACGGATAGGCATAATTTTGGAGGTAATCATTAAAAAATCAGTTTTTTTATCCACAACTTGTGCACATAAAAAAAGAAGACAGGCACCTGCCTGTCTTCTTTTTATCAGCCATATCCTTGTCAGCCAAGGAAAACCTGACCATTGTTGTCAATGGCAAGAATTGTTTTACACTCGGAGCAACGGAAACGTCCTGCTTTGGTAGCCTTCAATTTCTTGGAACAGATGGGGCACGCGAAGATTTTCGGGAAAACTTCAGCCTTTATTTCCACACCGCTGGACTTGAAAAAAGCAATGGATTCTGCGAGAGAATCCTTGATATTGAAGAACTGGGAAAACCCGAGCAACTGGAATACTTCGTATACTTTTGGCTGTATTTCGAGAAGAACGACGTCCCCGCCTTTGGGTTTGACGGTTTTTAAAAATGCGGTGAATGAACCGATACCGGTAGACGAAACGTAATTCAGTGCTCCGCAATTGAAAATGAGGCGAATATAACCGTTTTCAACAATTTTTGTTACGCGTTTCTGGAAAAAGCTCGAATTGTAGGTGTCAATATACCCGTTGAGGTATAAAACAATACACCCTTCGACGTCCTCAACTTTTTCCAGGCGGATTTTCAGACTATCATCTTTTTCGTCATCAAATCCCGGAATAATGCTGTTATTGTTCATATAGCTCCTACCGTCTACAATATCGGCCTTTCCAGTAATAACATTACTATAAACACTATAAAATAAATTGTCAAATAAACGACGGGGACCATCCTTGATCTACCCGTACAATAGTGCCGTTTATTGAAGGATTTTTAAGAAGGAATTCAGCTGCGGACACAATTTCACCTTCATCAACCAGTTTTGAAAGCGGACTTTTCTGTTCCAGGCTCCTTCGTTTCTCCGTTGTATATGCTCCGGAATCAACAAATCCGGGACAAATGCCGTTGCAGGTTATTCCACGGGAAGCATATCCCTGTGCCGTTGAAAGAATCAGGGATGAAAGGCCCGTTTTTGCCGCGGCATACGCCGCATTGGTCCTGAAGCCGCGAACACGATCCGTTCTCGTTCCTCCAAAAAGGAGTATCCTGCCCCACTCCTTCCGGCACATACCAGGGAGCGCGGCCGAAACGAGCTGGCCGGGAAAAACCAGATTTGCATATACCAGGGATTCCCACATTCCGGAAGGAGTGTGATCCAGCGTTTCCTGGAAAAAAGGACCCCGTACAACAACGAGAATATCACAACCGGCGGCCATTTCAAGAACTTTTTCACAAGATTCCTTTTCATCAAGATTCAACAACGTCATGTCCATGCCTGCAACGGCATGCCGGCCCACACCCCGAATCCGGGCGCCGGCTTGCTGAAGGCTGCATGCCACGGCGAGTCCAATTCCGGAGGAGGCGCCCACAACAAGTGCTGTTTTATCTGAAAAAGGAAGGTCCATTCCTGATAATACCCCAGGAATATTGACATAACAAGCCTGTTCCCGGACAATCAGTTTGTGAAAAAACTTCAGTGTACCATCGTCCTGTGCCGTCCCGAAGACAGCCGCAACATCGGCTCCGTATGCCGCGCAATGAAAACCATGGGATTCATGAACCTGCATATCGTCGGCAACAGGGACGACTATAATCCCGAACAGGTCCGTACACTCGCGGTCCATGCCTTCGATGTGTGGGAACATGCGCAGTTCTTTGAACCCTCACCGGAAGGACTGCTCAACGCAACCCGGGACTGCACACTGGTAGCCGGTACAACGCGAAGAATGGGACAAAAACGAAAGAGCTGGGGGATGACTCCGGGACAGTTCGCGGAGCTGGCACACCGGAATCCCGGGGGACGGGCCGCGGTCGTCTTCGGCAACGAACGGACCGGCTTGACCGACGAGGAACTGGATTGCTGCGCGGTCGCGGTAAACATCCCCGCCAATCCCGACTTCCCCTCCCTGAATCTTTCCCATGCTGTCCAGATTCTCACCTATACCTTGTATACCCATGATCATACAAAACAACGCGGTTATACACCCATTACCCGTGAGAGACTTGCCCGGCTTGTACAGACTATCGGAGAAAGCACTGACCGCATCGGGCTATTCAAACTCGCAGGACGAGACGCACACGACCGTTTCATGGAGTCGGTTTTTTCCCGTGCATCCCTTTCGGAAAGCGAGGCCAAGCGGCTTGAAAAACTTTTTCATCGGATTTCATTCATCAGAAATCGAGATGTTCCGGATAAATGATGTCTGACGGGGTTATTCCGGCCGCACGATCGAGGCAATGAAAGAGCTGACGGACATTTCCGGGCCAGTAGTACGAACGTAATCGATCCAGCGCCGGCAGGGAAAGTTGCTTCTTCCGTTCACGCAACCTGAACTCCGCAAGAAGCGGTATATCTTCTTTCCGGTTGCGAAGCGGCGGAATTCTGAGACGCAATACATCCAGACGGTAGTACAAGTCGGTCCGGAACATTCCCTGATCAACCATTTCACCCAAATCGCGGTTGCTCGCACAGATGAGCCTGACGGAAACACGCCGGGCTCCTGTTGAACCGACCCGGGTTATCATGCCATCCTCCACAACCCGCAGAAGCTTGGCCTGCAGAGAAGGAGTCAGCTCGGCAACTTCATCGAGAAAGAGGGTTCCGCCGTCGGCGCTTTCAAAATAGCCCGAATGCGATTCCGCGCCGGTAAACGCACCGCGTACCGTTCCGAACAACTGGCTTTCCGCCAGGGCCTCGGGCAGACAGCTGGCATTAACCGGAATGAAGGGGCCGTCCCGTACCGGTGAGTTCTCGTGGACCATCCGTGACACCAGCTCCTTTCCGGAACCGCTTTCACCGAGCACAAGCACCGGATCCCGGGACAAACGCAGCCGGTACACCGCCCGACGTATTCTTGCCGCATCGGGACTCGTTCCCAAAAAAAAGCGTGCCGCGGAGCCATCCAGAGACGGGATTTCCCCGGCGGGTACGGCGGTGGAACCCGCAACCGGCGGCATCCGGGCACAGTAGCGTTCCAGATCAGCAAGGAGCCGGTTGATATCGCCGGCAAGCACATAGTATCCGCTGATGCCAAGATTCGCCGCAAACCGCGCGAAAAGAAGCCAGCATTCCCGTGATACAATAAAAATGGGCGGCCGGTTCGGGATGGAGGCAAGATGCGTCAACAGGTGCTTCGCGTTGGCGCAGCGGAGAACGGGATCAAAGAAAAGTGCATCAAACTGTCCGCAGGAAGCGGCTTTACATGCCGCAGCGGCGGTTTGTGCACGGCATACCCGCAACTGTCCGTTGACTGACCGGACAAGAAGAGAAAAGCCTTTTGCATCATTCGTAACATACACAACAGAACGCACCAGAAATCCTTTCCGGCGTGGCTCCGGGCGCAAAACGACGGGAAGATCAGGTGGAAACCCGGAATATCCGGTAACACAGCAGTAGTACGTTATACCACAAGTATTGAAAAAATCTAAAAATTCGCAGCGGATTTTTCAGAACAAGAGAAAAATACTCCAATCCGCGGACAAAGGTCTTCTCCGAAATCCGCCGTTTGCGCTCTGAAAAGATATCCAGCACTTCGGCGTTCCAGATAAAGAGCCCGGCATGCAGACGACTCCTGTTCCGGTGAATCCACTTCTGTCCGGAGGGAATTCCGTTAGCAAGCAGGGTAAGCGCAGGTTGGGCTTTAGTAATGGCGGTAAGAATGTTCTTCTCCATACTCTTGTGGTAATACCCGGCAAAACGTCCGACGATACTGAGCCCGGGGAAGGTGCTCCGCACGTTGCGTTCTGCCTGTGAAAGACTGCGGGTTTGCGCGCCGAAGAGATAGACCGACTTGCGGTACCGCTCAAGAATACCGAGTGTGGAGATGATCAGGGAAAACGGATAATGCCGAACCGGAGGCGTTTTTTTCAGAAACCGCGCGCCCCGGACAATGCTTCGCGAAACGGGCAATACCAGCGCCGCCTGCTGTACCATTGAACGGAATTCCCCACGATGGCGGGCGCGCAGGATATCCCAGAGGGACACCAGCATGATGTGCTGGGGAGTCTCACGAGAAAGCAGGTCCAGAATGACAGACTCAAGATCTTCCTCGGGAACAACATCGACCGGTACATTCAGGAAATTCAGTCTTTCAACCGCCACGTTTCCAACTCCGTTAGGGCATTCTGGACCGCGGCCACACTGTACAGCGCGCACGTTTCCGCCCTGAGAATATTCGTTTTAAAATGGACGGGGAAAAACCCTGATTGAATCAGCGCCTCTGTCTCCCCGGCAGTCAACCCGCCTTCGGGTCCATTTACCAGAGCCACGGCCGCGGCTCCGGATACAAGATACTCATGTAGTGATTTTAGCGCAAGGGGAGCTTCGGTACAGAGAAACGAGCAAACCGGTCCTTTGCCCGAAAGCTCCTCGCGTACGGCGGGAACATCAGCGGGCCCGATTATCCGGTGTACTTCCGTAGGCACCGGTGAACCGCTCTGCTGCCGCGCCTCGCGGATGATGCGGTTCCAGCGGTCTTCTTTACGCGGGTCCGAAGCGGTTATGGAATGAGAACGCTCTCCGGCAACGGGTATAACGGTAAATACGCCGGTTTCCGCCGCCTGCCGAATTACCGTATCCATCTTCTGACCTTTCAGGAGCCACTGGAACAGAAGTATCCGGGGAAAGTTGGCAGGAAGCTCGGGAGGCGGCATGTTTCCGCCACATACGGCCACGGAATCAGATACCGCATCGCGAACCGCGAGCAGGACTGTTTTATCCTGCTTCCGTATGTCCCGGATCTCGAGTGAACAAAGGCTGCCATCCGGCAAACGGCCGTCGAAACAGTCTCCCGGCGAAAGACGGAGCACCTGTACGAGATAGCGGTAATCCCGGCCCTGTACGATTACAGTGCCATCAGCCGGCATGACCGGAACCAGAAACTGTCTCATTCCGCGGGTTCTGCGACCGCCATGGTATTGTCTCCGGATTGCTGGATCTCCTGAACGGTATTGGTCGCTTTCAGTAATTCCCGGACATCTTCCTCGAGAAGGATGTCTACCGCGGCCTTGAGCTGAATATCATATTCAAGATCGTACAGGGGGGTAACCCGGGTACGGTAATATTCCTGCATGACCAGCCGCTTCAAAACCCGTCGTTCAACCGGATAGTCCTTCTCCAGCTTTTGTACAAAGGCAGCAACGTCTTTTTGCGTAAGAGTTTCACGTCCGGCCACAAAATCCGCCAGAACCGTCGTGTTCAGGAGCCGGGAAAGCACTTCTTCATCCTCTTCACCAAGTTCGGGAAGAAGAACCTCCCGATCGGGAGGAATTCCCTGCTTGTCTATATTCGCGCCGCTCGGAGTATAATACCGTGCCATGGTCACTTTCATGGCGTCATTGTTGAGCAAATCTATGACCTGCTGTACAGAACCTTTCCCGTACGTTGTTTCACCCACCAGATAGGCAAGGTGATAATCCTTGAGGGCACCGGCCAGAATTTCCGAAGCGCTGGCAGATCCCTTGTTGATGAGAATGACGATGGGGAAACCGGCAGGAACAACGGACGTTCCGCTTTTTGCCCTGAATTCACGGTTCTCGTACGTTACCCTCGATTTAGTAGAAACAATTACTCCATCGCCCACAAATTTGTCGGCGACATCCACAACACTGGTAATAAGCCCGCCGGGATTGTTCCGGAGATCTATGAGCAGCGAGGTGTACCCCGCTTCCCGGAATGAATCGAGCGCGTCCTGAACCCGGTCAGGTGTTAACGGGGTGAACTCGATGATGCGCAGATAGCCGATACCATTGTCCATCATCCCGAATTTTACCGTTGGGACTTCGATCAGCGCACGGGTAAGGGTAACAGGGAATTCCAGAGCTTTGCCCCGTCGGATAAGAACAGATACATCGGTCCCCACCGGTCCGCGGAGCCGGTCGAGCACTTCGTCCATGGTAATTTCGGGAGTTGATGTTCCATCTATTTCAAGAATGAGATCGCCCGGCTGGATACCCGCTTTCCATCCCGGCGTATCCTCAATAGGCGAAGCTACTTCAACATACGCGGGCTTTTCCGGCGTTGATTCAAAGGGTTTGGTAATGGAAAGACCAACACCGCCGAAGGCGCCGGTCGTCGTATCCTGCAAATTTCTGCCAAGAATACTTTCGGAATCGATATAGGACGTATACGGATCATCGAGCGCCTCGAGCATTCCTTTCATGGCGCCCTTGTACAGAACGGAAGGATCCACCTCGTCGACATAATTGTCGCGAACAAAGCCGAAAACATACTCAAAAAGCTGTAAATACCGTTCGGAAGATTCCCCGGTTTCACTCCGGTCACGGGCGAACAAACGCGGCGAGGCCAGGGTGAAAACAAGCAACGCACCGGCGAAAACAATCGCGCCAAGCCAGGTTTTTCTTGAGTTCATACATTCATTGTCAGTCGAACCGCGGCCCTTTGTCAAGCTCATACTCCCCCTTGACCGCCAACACCATGTTGCGTAGACTTTGGGTAATGCGTTTTCGACCGGTTCCCTACCCTGTTTTTCTATTATATGAACTCTTCCGTCTGTACATTCTCATGGAAGGCAGCACGGACATCTATCTGCTTCCCCTCAGCTGGTATGCAGGACTTCCCCTGCTCGCCGTTGTGCCGGCACTCTTTTTCATGCTCTCCGCCAATGAGGAAGAACACCGCCGCTGGCTTCCGCTCATCGCAGTGATCAAAGCCCTGGGCATACCGGCATATATCGCCTATGCGGCGGAAGCGCTCAAGACCGCATTCAGTTTCGGAGCGGGCGATGACGGAATGCTCATAAAATCGATCATCGCCGCGGTCGTTTTTGTTATCGGAGATGCCGTTATCGGTGTATACTGCTTTGGGAGAAACCGGATACTATGCAGATAATTCCAGTTGCCAGCGGAAAAGGCGGCGTGGGCAAGAGCCTTCTTTCTGCAAATCTTGCCATTGCCCTCGGCCAGGCCGGCAAGAAAGTACTTCTTGCGGATCTGGATCTTGGTGCGTCCAATCTGCATCTGGTTCTTGGTGTACCCTCGCCGGCGACCGGTTTGGGAACCTTTTTGACCGGAAACACCGATTTTAACCGGATTGTTCATGAAACATCGTATGACAATGTCCGGTTTGTCGCGGGAGATTCGGAAATTCCCGGGCTTACCTCTCTCCGCGCACCCCAGAAATCCGCCCTTACCAAACAACTGGTTTCCTCGGACGCCGACTATCTCATACTGGATCTCGGAGCGGGAACCCATACCGGAATTCTGGATTTCTTTCTTCTTTCCAACGCGGGAATCGTGGTAACCGCCCCGACAGTAACCGCGACACTCAATGCCTATCTTTTCCTGAAAAACACGGTATTCCGCATGATGTTCACCACCTTCAAAAAGGGAAGCCCCGCGAGGAACTGGCTGAACGACATAAAAAACGACAGCTCGTCCCTCCAGCGGATGTACATACCGAAGGTTATGGAAGAAATTTCGCGTATTGATCCCGAAAGTGCGAAGAAGTTTTCTGCTCGCATGCAAGCCTTCCGCCCCCGTCTCGTCATGAACATGATTGATGACCCGAAGGATGCGGACAAGGCCCTGAAAATCCGCCGGTCCTGCAAGGAATACCTCACGATAGAACTCGAGCACCTCGGAGTTATTTACCGCGACCTTATTCAGGACACCGCCCTGGCGTCCCGTCTGCCCATTATCGTCTACAAACCCCAGTCGCTTCTTTCCCAGGCGGTCTATCGAATAGCCGACAAAATACTGCAGTCGGAAACCGAAGAAATAACGGACTTCTCAAGTTTCACCGATGAAACATTCCAGTCCGCCGAAATGGAAGCGTCCATTGATTTTGACTCCCGAATGAATTATGTTGAAGATCTGATCGGTAGTGGCGCCCTGTCCATGGGAGACCTTGCCGAAACGATAAAGTCGCAGCAATATGAACTTTCAGTCCTGCGCCGGGAAAATACGCTCCTGAAGCACAAAATATCCCAGGCGATACAACAGGGATACCGACTCTGATACCCGGGATAATGCATGACCAGTAAAAATTGGATAATTGAAAAAAACACCGCTAAAAACCGCTGGTACCTTGAGATCGGGCCTGATCTCCCGCTGGAAAACTATCCGACAGTCGATTCCATAAAAGAAAAAGCCTCCGCACTCGGTATCGAGTCGCGGATTCTTATCTCCGACGAACGGCTCGAGCGGAACCTGGAAAAGGCCCGGGCGATACCGGGCGAAGAGTTTTCCTTTCCCCTGGTAATCGAACCCACCTTTGATGTTCGTCTGAATATCAATGCCGATAAAACACGGGCAACGTTGTACATCCGCAAAGCGTCAACGCCCGATAACCAGCTCGACCTCAAACTTGTCTCCGCTGCCATCAACAACAGCCGCGTGAAGGGCATGGACCCGGAACGGATTAAGAAAGACATTATCGCGTTCCGTGATTCTCCCGACATGGAACTGCAAGAACTCCTTTTGGCGGAAGGCGTTCCGCCGGGCCGGGGAAGCGACCGCAAGCTCGTTCCCGCACTGAAATGGCTTGATGACGCCGAAGCCCTGCCGCTTCGGGACCGCATTCTTTCTTCAAGCGGCGATGCTCGCCGCAGCGATACCCGCCGCAGTGATGGTCGCCAGGATTCCGCCTCGTTCACCCCCACGACCGCATCCCGCTTTTCCCTGGTAGAACAGGGTCAAATATTGTTCGAATTTTCCCCTTCCGAGCCGGGAGAACCCGGAACCGATGTATTCGGCAAGGAAATACCCGGTCTTCCCGGGAATGACCCCACCATAGAGCTGAAAGACAATATAACGCTGTGCCCGGAGGGCCTTCGGGCGGACTGCAGCGGTTTGCTCTACGCCGGATCGGATGACAACCGTGTTCAGGCCGGGATAATTCCCTTCAAGGATGCTTCGGCGACCGTAGTAATAACGCCGGACAACATGACGGTCTCCATAATTCTGGAACGGGAAGAAGGCCCCGGACATCCGCTCACCCTTGAACTGGCGACACAGTCCCTCAAGGAAAAGGAAGTAAAAGGCGCCATAAATACAAACCTGATCAAGGAAGCCATTGACCGGGTTCTGGAAACCGGTGAAAACGCGGAGGTTATTGTACTTCGCGGAGAAGCGCCGGTACTCCCGGGAAGCATCAAGATTACCCGCCTCATCCATCCGAAATCGGAGGATGAACCGGTACTGGTATATGCCGGAGACCGTATTCTGTCCCTCAGAAAACTTCCCGAAGGACAAAACGGACACGATGTATTCGGCAACATTCTTATTTCAACTTCGGCACAACCGGTCGAAGATCCCGAATATGACGAAACCATTGCCCGCGAAACGGTCGGCGGAGAAACGTTCTTCACCGCCCGGGTTTCGGGGGAAGTTCGGGTAACGGGGAACCGCTATTCCGTGGCCAATACCAAGAGCATTACCTGTGATATTGACGAAAAAACCGGCGATATCATTTTCCCGGGAAATCTCGAACTGGTAGGTAATATCGCTTCCGGCCGGTCGGTTAAAGCCGGTGAAAAACTCAAAATAACCGGCTCTGCGGCCGCCTCCCTCGCGTATGCGGAAGATTCCGTTCACATGAACGGAGGAATCAAGGGCGCCGGACGGGGTACCGTATGGGCGAAGCGGGAAATTCACATTACCTGGGCAGAAAATGCCCGTATCCTCGCCGGGCAGGCAATCCGGATAGATAAATTCTGTTTCCAGTGTACGGTAAAAACAAATGAACAGCTTCTCATGAAGGGCGTGCCGGGTGTTCTTCTCGGGGGAAATATCAGGGCAACCAAGGGCATCGAAGTGATGGAACTCGGATCGGCAAAAACGATACGCACCAGCATTTCCTTCGGACAGAATTATCTCGTAAGCGACAAGATCGAAGTAAGCGAGCGGGAGCTCGAACAAATACGTGTTACGGTGGAAAAGCTTGACGCTGAAATGGAGCGGACGCCGCCGACAAATCCGAGAATACACGAACTGCGGCGGAAAAAACTCGAACTGCTCAAACGGAAAGAAAAACTGACCGTTCGTGTATTTACCCTGAAAGAGCAGTTTGAAACCCACTATATTTCCCATATCCGCGTTGAAAACACCGTATATCCCGGAGTAATCCTTGAAAGTCACGGACGCTACCATGAAGTCCGGGAACCAAAACATCATGTTGTATTCATTTTTGACCAGACAACCGGTCAGATTGTGTGTTCACCGATCCCTGACCACAATCCAATTCTGGAGTAGCCCATGTTTTTAAGTATTGCCTATCCATCCTGGATAACCCCGGAAATCATTCCGGGATTTCCCCTCTTGCGCTGGTACGGTCTCATGTACCTCTTTGCCTTTGCAACCGCCTACGTACTGTTCCGCCGCCAGGTCGCCGCGGGCGAACTTGCGCGCGTTCAGGGATCTCCGGTTACCGATGATGATGTGGCAAGTTTTTTCACCTGGGGCATTTTCGGTCTGTTGATCGGGGCAAGAATCTTCGCGGCCCTCGTCTATGACACGTCCGGGCTGTACTGGAGCAAACCCTGGCTCATTTTCTGGCCAATCGACGAGGCCGGACGATGGTCCGGTCTGCAGGGAATGTCCTATCACGGCGGTTTTATCGGCGGAATTGTCGGCATGGTGTTGTGGACCATCCGTAATAAAAAACCCTTCCTGGCCTGGTGCGACACCATGGCCGCATCGGTCCCGCTCGGGTACACCTTCGGCCGTCTCGGAAATTTTTTGAACGGTGAACTCTACGGCAGGGTTACCACGAGTCCGCTCGGCATGGTTTTTCCGTCGGCACGACGATTCCCTCTTTCAGAATCCTGGGTACGTGAAACCGCCGACTATCTCGGACTTTCTGTTCCCGCGGGCGCCGCCATGGTCAATCTGCCCCGGCATCCGAGCCAGCTGTATGAGGCGTTATTTGAGGGAATAATTCTCTGGGCAATAATCTGGTTCATTTTCCGCAAGAAACGCCCGTTCAACGGCATCATTACCGCGGTATATACAATCGGCTACGGCGCATTCCGCTTCTTTATCGAGTATCTCCGGGAACCGGACAGCGATATCGGCTACCGGATCACGCGTGACGGGACACCCGCGCCCACGTATCTTCTCGAATCGTTTTACAACATCTCTACCGGACAAATTCTGTGCCTGCTCATGATTACCGGCGGCACCGCGTTTTTACTCATTCGCTCATATCAATACAGGAAGCATGGAAAATAACCGCACACATCTCATTAGCGACTTCAACGACGACCTCGATACCATTCGTGACGCCCTCTACCGTCTCCTCGAATTCGACGAAGATGACCGGTCGGAAAAAAAACACCTCGCGAAACGCGAGGTGCTCTTTGCGATCAATGAACTGAGGATCAGGACCGAACTCTTGTAAGGTCCCGCCTCACTTATTTCTGAAGCAGCTTTGCGAGCGCTTCCGCAGTAAATCCGAGGTGTTCGGCGACCTTGTCTCCCGGTCCGGATTCTCCGAAGCGGTTGATCGAGAAGCAGTCTTCACGGCTTGCAGTCCAGCCTTCCCATCCGGTACCAACTCCAGCCTCACAAGTAACGATGCGAACGGAGCCGTCCACGTTTCCGGTTACCGCGTTGCGGATAACCGCATCCTGGGAGGCGAAGAGCTCCCGGGAAAGAACCGAGACAACCCGGATCTTCTTTCCGGGAACCTTTTCTGCCGCTTCAAGGGCGATTCCTACATCGGTACCGGTCGCCAGAATGGTAACATCGGGCTTTTCCGCACCCTTGCGAACCACGTAGGCGCCGCACTCAATAGTGTGCTTCCAGTCGGGATCATCCTTGGTAAAGACCGCGGCGTTCTGCCGGCTGAGCGCGAGGCACACCGGACCGTCGGTGCGCTTGAGCGCCAGTTTCCAGGCAAGATTCGTCTCTTCGGGATCCGCGGGCCGGAATACCTGCACATTGGGGATAACCCGGAGCGCTTCAATGGTTTCCACCGGCTGATGGGTGGGACCGTCTTCTCCGAGGAAGATGGAGTCATGGGTAAGAACGTACACAACCGGCAGGTGCATGAGCGCGGAGAGGCGGAGCGCCGGTCGGAGATAATCCGAGAAAATCAGGAAGGTCGCGCAGAACGCGCGGAATCCGCCATGAACCTGGATACCATTGGTGATGGCGGCCATACCGAACTCGCGTACTCCGTAGTGTAGGTACCGGCCGCCGCGGCTTTCCGGGCCGTACACATCGGCACCCTTGATACCGACCGCATTCGGACCCTTGAGGTCGGCGGAACCACCGACGAGGTTCGGGAAAATCTTCGCGAACGCATTGAGCGCTTCACCGGAAGCGGCACGGGTCGCTTTTGAATCGCCGATCTTGTACGCGGGCAGTTCAGCGGTGTCCAGACGGGAAACATCAATACCGCCTTCAACAAACGCGGCATCCCAAAGGGCACGCTTGTCCGCGTTTTTGGCGGACCAGGCGGCGAACTTTTCGTTCCAGGTCGCTTCCGCGGCGGCAAGCTCCTTGCGGCGGCTGGCAAACCAGTCCAGCGCGAGCGGCTCGATGTGGAATTTCTTCTCCGGATCAAGACCGAGCGTTTTTTTCGCTTCCACAATACCGTCGTTGCCGATGGGTGCACCGTGCGCGGCTGCAGTGCCGGCAACAGTAGGAGCACCCTTTCCGATGACGGATTTGAGCATGATGAGGGTGGGCCGATCGTCGGCCTTTGCTTTGGCCACAAGCCCTTCAATACCGTCACAGTCGTACATGTCTCCGGAGAGCACCTGCCAGCCATAGGCTGCATAGCGCGCGGCGATGTCTTCCTGCATGGTCATGTCGGTGGAACCGTCGATACAAATGCGGTTCTCATCGTAGAACACGATGAGCTTGCCGAGCTTGAGGGTTCCTGCGAGGCTCGCGGTTTCCGAAGAAACGCCCTCCATGAGGCAGCCTTCACCCACAAGCGAGTAGGTGTAGTGATCAACCGGGGAAAAATCCGCCGTGTTGAACTGCGCCGCGAGCATGGACTCGGCGATGGCCATGCCGACCGCTGAAGAAACACCCTGACCGAGCGGGCCGGTCGTCATTTCCACGCCTGCAGTATACCCGTACTCGGGGTGTCCGGGACAGGCGGATCCGATCTGACGGAAGTTCTTGATATCGTCAAGCGACACGGAATATCCGGCAAGATGCAAAATGGAATACAACAGCATTGAGCCGTGGCCGGCGGAAAGCACAAAACGGTCCCGATCGACCCATTCCGGATTGGCGGGATTGTGCTTCATGATTTTGCCGTACAGTACGGCAGCCAGTTCAGCCGCGCCAAGCGGCAAACCGGGATGCCCGGAATTCGCCTGCTGAATCGCGTCCATCGACAAGCTGCGCACGGAAAGGGCTACAGCATCCAGTTCTTTACTCATTGTTTATTCTCTCCTTGGAGGTGGTTTTCCATAATGGCAGTCAATTCATCAGTATCAGGTTTTGACCTGAGCGCGTCGCGGAACGGTTGCTGCTGGAGCAAATAGGATAATCCCGACAAAATACCCAGGTGACTTTCTGATCCCGAAGAAAGAATCAAAAACAGTACATGTACCGGCATACCGTCCATGGCGTCAAAATTGACCCCGCGGTCAAGGTAACATACATAAATACGCTCATTCTCCGTTCCGGAAACCAGGGGCACCCGCGGATGCGGCAAAGCCACCCCGTATCCAATGGAAGTACTCATGAGTCGCTCGCGTTCCATGAGACCGGTTAACAACGCATCCGGGCTAACCCCGGCGGGAAGAGAAATCCGGGACACAGCGTCGGTAAAAACTTCCTCCGCAGTAGCCCCGGTTATATGATAATACACTCCCCCGGAGCGTACCATCCCGATTATCGTACCGGATTCATTCATCAGGATTCTCCCCCTCTTTTATAACGGAAAAACGTTTTTTCATCAAACCGGGCAACACTTCCTGAATAGATGTTTTTGTCTCGAAAAAGCTCTCCTCCATACCTTCCACGCTTAACCAGAGCGATTCCATTTCGCCGGCATCCGGCGTTTCCGTTGTGGAAAGAATTTCAAGGGCTGAAATGGTATGCGCCATTATTTGGCCAAGCACCACGGCACCTTGATCCGGTATCCGGTTCGGACGAATCCCTGCGTTCTGCAGATGCAGGATAAAAACCGTCAACGCATTATGCAAAATGACGAACCGGTTTCGCAACATCCCCTGTTCATGATCGGCAAACCAGTTATAGTGCTCGCCGAAACGGGAAAGCCGCTGGGTAACGAACCGTTCAATTGCCGGAGGAGTAAATGACGGGGAGGTATCATGAATCGGCACCAGACGATCAAGCAGGTCCCGCACCGCCGTTTCACGCCGAAACAGAAAATCCAGAATATACGCATCGATGATGTAGTTTGAAACCGGCAGACCGAGCTGCATGAACGACTCTTCCGCCGGGTTGGCGGGAGCCGATACTATGGCCATGTTCCAGGTACCCTGCGCGGGAATTTCGGTATCCCGGTACCAGAGACGCGACTCGACTCCGTACGGCTCAATTCCCGTTTTCTCGCTCCAGTCGATAAAATCATTGAGCGGAGCGGCATCCGGATTGTCCAGCAGGGACTGATCAAGATAAAACGCGAAGGAAAGCTGTTCTTCCATGCTGGCGCCCGGACCGAACAACTCGAACACGTTTACAAGGCTTTCCTCAAGCAGACGCATCCATTCTTTCTGGCGGCGCTTGTGTATGCGGGACGCCGGCAGGACCGAAAGATTGACGATACCGCGATACCAGTCCACAACCGTAGCCTGAATCAGGTCCCCCGGTGAAAACGTATCCTTCCAGTAAACATCCTTCATATCCACGGCCATGACGGTACATTCTTCGGGATCTACATAGTCATTTTCCGAGAAAAGCTCCCGGTTCTTCTCGTTGTCGAGCGCCAGAAACTGCGGGGTGTACTCTTCACCGAAAAACCGGTACAGGGAATACAACGAAGCCGTACTCATCAACACGGGGGTACGGTGAAGGGTGCGTGATCCGGAAACAAACGACAGCTCGTGGGGAAGCAGGGCAGGATTTACAAACGGAACCAACCGGGATCCCGGTATCAGAATTCCCCGGGCAACTTCCTGCGTGGACGGGCGTATCAACAGTTTTTTCCCCGTGAAGAGCCCGGCGCGGGTTATCCAGTACTCGCCACGGCCGTCATCGGAAAGATTGACGTAGGCAAACTGGTTATAGAGCAAATATCCGGAAAGCGCTTCCCGATTCTGACTGTTGAGCGGCGTCTCCAGAAATTCAAGAATGGTATCTATGGTAAACGGCTCAATACGCTTGTGTAAAAACGCCATGAGCCGCTGATCGAATTGGTCTTTCATCATGGTAAACTATAGCATGTTTGCGGAAAGAAGACACCTGCCGCGTCATGTTGCCACGCTTCATCTATCCCTGGACCACACCTATTGTGTCATATTGACCCTTATATCAGCATCTTTTTGACACAGAGTGTAAAATCTCCACAAACCGCCGTCCCGCGAAAATCCTTGTTTGTTAAGTCTATATATAACAAGGATTTATGTAAACATGAATTCCCTAAAAAGTTGGCACGAATGTTGCTTTACTATATATGAACGCGGTTAAAATCCGCGGCCCCCGTTCGGGGGTGAAAAAAATACCATAAACCCATGGAGGTACAATATGAACGCACTACGTCTTTTCAATCCGTCTTTCGCGAACGATCTTTTCGACGCCTTTGATCGTGACCTTGGTATCGGATCCACCAGTTTTACCGCGCCCAAGGTTGATGTTCGTGAAACCGACAAGTCCTACATCATGGACATGGATCTTCCCGGCCTTACCGAGAAAGATGTTAAAATCAGTCTCAAGGACCGCGTCCTGACCATTTCGTCGGTACAGGAAGCAGAACGGGAAGAAAAGAAGGGGAAGGAAGACAAGGAGGAATTCATCATCCGTGAACGGCGCAGCGCATGCTTCTCCCGCAAGTTCTCCCTTCCGGAAGACATTGAAGCGGACAAGGTATCCGCCGAGTTCAAGAACGGGGTTCTCACCATTGATATTCCCCGCCGACCCGAAGTACAACCCCGGCAGATTGCCATCAAATCTGCGTAACACGCTTCTTCTCCGCACGAAACGCCGCCTACGGGCGGCGTTTTTATTGTGCAAAACGCCCCGTTCGGCTAGAATCCGCTTCATGAAAACACACCACACTCATCACGAGGGCGAACCCTCAGGGCGGACTCAAGAAACCGCCCAATCCGGATTCCGTTTCTTGCCGGTCCTGACCGGACTCTTTGTAGGAATCCTGTTGTTGTCGAACATTCTTGCGTCAAAAATGGTCCGGATCGGCCCCTTTGTTTTTGACGGAGGAACGCTTCTGTTTCCCCTTTCCTACCTCTTCGGCGACCTGCTCACCGAGGTCTACGGCTACAAGGCGACGAGAAAGGTTATCTGGACCGGATTTGTCATGCTCCTCATCATGAGCGTGAACATCTGGTTTATCGGAATACTCCCCGCCGAGGAAACCTGGACCTTCCAGACAGACTATTCGAACATCCTGATGCAAATGCCCCGGATTGTTCTCGCGAGCATTGTCGCGTACTTCGCCGGTGAATACGTGAACTCGGTCGTCTTGTCCCGCATGAAAGTACTCACCCGGGGACGCCATCTCTGGGCGCGTACGATCGGATCAACCCTGGCGGGACAATTCCTTGATACCGCGCTCTTTGTCGGTATCGCGTTCGGAGGCCTCTATCCCGCGGAAATCCTGGCAATCATGGCGTTGTCAAACTATCTGTTCAAAACCGGTATCGAGGCGATATGCACACCGGTAACCTACCAGGCGGTCCGGTTCATGAAAAACAGGGAAAAATGCGATGTTTTTGATCATGACGAGCACTATAACCCCCTTCCCGGTGCGCGATAGGCGTTTCTTACTTTCACAAAGCCGGAAAATCCGGTATACTTGACGAGCAATGGGTAAAACATACGTTTTTGTTAACCAGAAAGGCGGAGTGGGTAAAACCACTTCCGCAATAAACATCGGTGCCTACCTCGCCCTGGGCGGAAAGAAAACCCTGCTGGTCGACTTTGACTCGCAGGGGAACATGACCTCCGGAGTCGGCGTTGACCGGAACAAACCCACCGTCTATGATCTTTTGGCGGGAACCGCGAAAATTGACACGGTGATCCGGAAATCCCCGGTCCCGGGTCTTTCCGTCATTCCCGCGTCCATTGATCTTTCCGGCGCGGCAATTGAGCTGGTTGACCAGAAGGAACGCGAGTTTTACCTGCGGCGCGCACTGGAACCGGTTAAAGACAAATTCGATTACATTCTTATAGACTGTCCACCGTCGCTCGGTATTCTTACCCTGAACGGCCTCGTAGCGGCAGACGAGGTACTCATTCCCCTGCAATGCGAGTATTTTGCGCTTGAGGGCCTCACCCTTCTTTTACAAACCGTCAAACGCGTTCAAAAGAGCCTCAATCCCGACCTGGGCATCGGAGGTATCTTTTTTACCATGTACGATTCACGCACCCGGCTCGCACAGGATGTTGTGCAGCAAGTTACCTCCTATTTCAAGGACCGGGTATTCCGGACCATCATTCCGCGGAACGTACGGCTTTCCGAAGCTCCTTCGCACGGTCTGCCCATCTGCAAATATGACGCACTCTGTGTCGGAGCGCGGAGTTACGAAAAACTGGCGAAAGAGGTAATTGAGCGTGGCTAAAATTTCCGGCCTCGGACGGGGTCTCAACGCACTCCTTGATGAATCAGAGCAGGAAACCCGCGACAATGCCCCCGAGGCCGTCCGGGCGGGCAGCGAACTTTTTGTCGACCCGTCTCTCCTCAAGCCGAACCCGCACCAGCCAAGGCGCGAATTTGACGAAGAAGCGCTCAAGGAACTTGCGGACTCGATCCGGGAACACGGAATCATCCAGCCGATAATCGCCGAAGAAGCCGGAGACGGCACGTACTTCATCATCGCCGGTGAACGGAGAACCCGTGCGGCCCGTCTTGCCGGCCTGCTGACCGTACCGGTAATTCTCAAGAAGTTCTCGGAAGAGCGGAAGCTTGAAGTTGCCCTCATTGAGAATATTCAGCGGGAAAACCTGAATCCGATAGAAGAAGCGGAAGCATATCACCAGCTCATGACCATGGGAAACCTGAGTCAGGAGGAAACGGCGGCCCGGGTCGGGAAAAACCGGTCAACGGTGGCGAACGCGCTCCGCCTCCTGAAACTGCCCGAAGACATCCGCTCCTCGCTTTCCACCGGACAAATCTCCCCGGGCCATGCGCGGGCAATTCTTTCCATCATGAACCCCGCCGACCAGCGCATCCTTTTCGGGCGCATAGTCGGCAACGGTCTTTCGGTACGCGAAGCGGAACGCATGGCTGCGGAGCTTAATGGCGGAAGCCGGGCCGGCAAAGAAGGCACAGCGTCCGGCGGAAAGAAGAAGTCGGACGACGAATCGGTCCGGAGCATCGAGGTGAGAACGATCGAACAGCGGTTCATCGACGCGCTGGGCACCAAGGTCACCGTGAAAGGTTCCCTGGACCGCGGCACCATTGAAGTAGCCTATTTTTCCCGGGATGATCTTGACCGTCTCTATGAACTGATCAATTCCGCCGGACAGTAAACTCCCGCCGCGGACTCTGCTCAAACAGTTCCTGGCGTTCTTTTTCCGCGCGGTACAAGACTTCCTGTACACGTATCTTCTTTTCATCTTTACCCGGAACTCTGCGATCCCAGACCCCGTTGCTCTGCAGCAGGTGCGCATGCGTATTGTCCCGGAAGTACAGCTCGAGTATTGCCAGAATTTCATCACGGATACTTTCCTGCAGGATCGGGAACATGAGCTCTACCCGCCGGTCAAGATTACGCGGCATCCAGTCCGCGCTGGCAAGATAGAGCTCACCGGCACCGCCGTTCTGGAACCAGACAACCCGGGCATGTTCCAGAAAACGGTCAATGATGCTCACCACGGAAATGGTTTCGCTCATGCCGGGGACCCCCGGAATCAGCATGCAAATACCCCGGATATTGAGCAGAATTTTCACGCCCGCCCGGCTTGCCCGGTAGAGCGCGTCAATTATTTCAGGATCCGCGAGGCTGTTCATCTTTGCCATGATGCAGCCGGGTTTTTCCGGCATTGATCGCTCTATCTCCCGGTCTATCAGTGATAAAAGCTGTGGCTTGAGATCGACTGGCGCCATGAGGAGGTGCTTCGTATGCAGTATTCCCGAATACCCGGAAATCATGTTGAAAAACACCGTGGCGTCATTCGCCATTTCATGATTCTCCGTAAAAAGCGACATATCTTCATAGAAGCTGGCGGTCCGGTCATTGTAGTTCCCCGTTGAAAGATGCACATACCGGTGCGTTCCGTCCGTTTCACGCCGGACAACGAGCAGAATTTTCGCATGGACCTTGAGCCGGGCTATACCGTATACGACAATAACGCCAACATCCTCGAGACGCTGAACCCAGGCGATATTCCGCTCTTCGTCGAAACGGGCCTTGAGCTCCACAAACACCGTTACCTGTTTTCCGGCCCGCGCGGCCCGCTCCAGCGCGCGTACGACAGGAGAATCTCCACTGGTACGATACAGGGTCATCTTGATGGCGAGAACGGCAGGATCGGTAACTGCGTCATTCAGAAACCTGAGTACCGGTTCATAGGACTGGTAGGGTACATGGAGGAACAGATCCTTGCGCTTCAATTCGTCCCACAGGGGTGCGTCTTCCGGGAAATTTACCGGATGGTAATTCTTCCAGGGTTCATACCGGAGACGGTCAAGCCCGGGCGTTACCACCAGATCGGTAAACGTTGAAAGATCAATAGGCCCGTCAACCGGATACACATCTTCATCAGGAAGCGCCATGGCCGTTTTGAGATACCCCAGAAGACCGGGGCTGTCCCCGGTACACATGAGACGGACAGGAATGGACGAAAGGCGGGAATCAAGTACTTCCTGGATGGCGGCAATAAAATCGTCGTCTCGTTCTTCGTCGACCGCGCCGTTCGCGTCCCGGGTCACCTTGAAAAGAAGACTCTCGGCGATCTCGAAGCCGGGGAAAAGACGGGGACCGAACTCAAGAACAACATCATCGAGCAGGGTGAATATCCTGCAGCCGTCCTCGTCGGGAAGCCAGACCACACGGGGTATGCTCGCCGGAATCTGCACGATGGCCACCGGGTTGCCCTGAGCCGCGCCATCGCCCGAAACAACCGGTCCGTCTACCGCGCCGGTAACTTCCAGAAAGCGGCGAAGTTGCTCGTCTGAAACTTCACCGGTATGCCGGAGCATGAAGGCGGCATGAAGGCGCAAGTTCCCGAGACTCGGTAAATCTCCGTCAGGGGAAGACCGCAGGGGGGTTAAAAGCGGAAAAATGTCGTGCATGAAAAGGGATTCAAGGTAGCGCCGCTGGTTATCCGAGTAATCGGCGGAGGCCGTGTAGCACACACCCTCACGGGCAAGACCGGGAAGAATGCATTCAAGCAGACAGGAGTACTGCGAACCGACCAATTCATGCACCCGCCGGGAAATCTTTTCCAGTTGTTCACCCGCCGTCATCCCGCTGGCATCCCGGATATCCGGTTGTGTCCGCTGCTGGGTTTTCAGGCCCGCGACCCGAATCATGAAAAACTCGTCAAAATTGGAAGAGACGATACTGAGGAACCGCAGCCGCTCGAGCAGGGGAACCGAATCCTGTAACGCTTCGTCGAGCACCCGTGCGTTGAATTCAACCCAGGACAGTTCCCGGTTAAAATAATGGTTTTGTTTTTTGCTCATGAGTATGTCCTTATACCACGACCAGCTTGTAGCCGAATACATCCTCGAACAGACCGGCTTTTTCATCGAGGGCCAATCGCTCAAGGGTGATATGGTGGGTGCCGCGGGCCCGAAGAAACAGTGTGTCCCGGGTCAGTTCCACGTCAAAGTCTTCAATATGCTGGGAATGGCCGCGGTCCAGGGCATCCGCCACCCGGAGCAGGGCCGAAAGTTTGAGCACCATGGTCCGGTCCGTTCTGGGCAGAGACGCGTATTCGGAATGGGCCGGACGGGGATTTTCTCCCCGGTGATAACGCACAAGGTTTGCCACTATGTGAATGTCTTCCCGTGTCAGTCCGAAAATGTCCGAATTGGCCACAATGTATTGTCCATGGAGATGATGATCGCCGGGTCGAATGAAAAACCCCACATCGTGCAGAATGGCCGCGGTTTCCAGAAGAAGCCGGGCATGGCGGTTCAGGGACAACTCGCTTTTCAGACTGTCAAAAAGCTTGAGGGCAATCCGGGTCACATACCGCGAATGTTCGTCGTCCATGTGGTATTTTCTTCCGAGGTTTACCGCGGAAGCGATTACCTGCAGGTAAAAGGCCTCATTAACCTGATTGTCCGCGCCGGAAAGGCGTGAAATAATGAGGCCTTCACGTATTGAAAGAAACGGTACAAGGACTGTTTCCGCAGCAGTCATTTCCAGCAGGTAGGTATAACCAAGCAAGCCGGGCACCAGGGATTCCGCGTCGGAATACCCCAATCTGAAGCGCTGGACTATTTCTTCCACCGAGTAGCGGGACACCTGTTCGGTAAAGCTGATAAAAGCGTCCCGGCTGATCACTGCGAGCAACTCGGTTACCTGGGTTCCAATACTCCGCGCAACCAGGCGCGCGTCGCTTCCGATTGCCACCAGTTGCTGTATTTCACTCATTCTGAGTTCGTTGTTCAGATTTTCCGCGGTGGTCCGCATGTATTCATGCAGAAAGCGGCGCATGTCGTGCTCGGATCCCATCATCGCCTTGATCTGGCGCTCTATGATGACCGTTCCCATGCGGAAACTGTGCGCGGCGACCATGCGGCCTTCCTTGAGGAGCATGATCTCGGTTGAACCGCCGCCAACGTCCATGATGATGGAGTTCGTCTCAAACGACCAGTCGGGGGCAGTGCTGAGCGCATGCTCGACAAGCAGATACATGAGCCGGTTTTCCTCGATTCCGTCCACGACATGGACACGAAAACCCGTTTTTACCGCCACACGATCAAGGAAAATGTCGCGGTTCTTTGCTTCACGGATCGCGCTGGTCCCGACAACCGATACCCGTTCGTCGGGGATTCCCCATCCGGCGAGAATTTCCCGGTAGCGGTTGAGAATGGTCAGACACTGAATGAGGGATTCCCGGGTTATGACTCCGGCGGTAAAAACATCCCGTCCGAGCGCAAGCGCCCGTTCGGCACGATCCACCACCGCCCAGTCCCCGGACGCGGTGATATCCGCGACGAGGAGGCGTATTCCGGTTGATCCAATTTCAATAACGGCATCCTGCCGTGCTTGTGTTTCCATACAGTCCCCGCTGCAGTACGTTTCTGCCTCTACAGCTTGTCTATAAGCATCGAGCATTTTCCGGAGGGTATGGGCAGCGTTTTTTTCTTTTGTCCGAGAATGTTGATGGTGAAGTAATACAGTTTTTCACTTTCCATGTGTATTTCCCAGCCCCGCTGACTCTTGGTGGACAAGATGGTAATGAGGTTCCGTTTGAGGCTCAGGTTTTCAATACCCATAACTTCAAGATTGGGGATGATCCAGTCCACCGTCTTGCGGGGCAGGCTGATTGAAAGGCCAATGATGTTTTCGATCATGAGCGTAATCGTGGACAGCCCGGTATAGGGAAGGTACTGCTTTCGCGGGAACCCTTCTTTTCCCGGCCAGTGCGCATACCCTTCCTTCGTGGGAAGATAGGCCTCCCAGAGGAACCCCTTGTTATGTTCGCCGTTGGGGGAAAGAGCGTCAAGAACATGATATAAATGACGAATCGCGCACTCGCGGGCAAGATCCCACCGGTTATACTTTTCGAGACCCTTGATCACCATGAAGGTCAACGGGGGAAACACGCTTCCCCGGTAGCCCATGCCCCGTTCATCAAACTCGGGATCGTCCGCCGAAAGGGACGGAAAGGGATGATCCACGCCGAACGTTTTCGGGTTTTGAAGATGCGCTATAAGCTTGTCTGCCTTGTCCTCGTTGGGAATCTCGGCGAGAAGCGGCCAGAATCCCGCAATGGTTTTCTGCGGGATCTTCTCTTCTGCACTGTCGATGTCATGGTAAAAACCGGTTTTCTGGTTCCACATGAGGGTATTGATTCGGGTCTTGAGCGAAAAATACATACGTTTGTATTGAAAGCTCAGGTCCTTGTCGTTCAGAATGTCTCCGAGCGCCGACATGTACAACGCATTGATGGCAAGCGCCGTGTTGAAGTCTACCAGATACGTAGCCTTTTTCCGGGGAGAGTTCTTCATTGTCGTTGCCGTGAGGGGAACCTTGTACAAGCCGTTCGGCTTTTTGAAGGTCGCGTCTATCCAGTTCATATAACGCTGCAAGACCGGCATAACCTCTTTAATCCGTTTTTTGTTGGCGGATTTGTGAAAAAGGTTGTACTCGGCCCAGGCAAACAACGGCATGCCGATGCCCTCGGGGTTTTCACGGGATACAACCGGTTCGCCCGTCAGGAGGTTATACCTCCACCGGATGGCACCATTTTCTTCCTGGTGCTGATAGAAAAAATCCAGACTCTGGTTCGCGTGGTAATTCCGATTCGAATACACGAAAAAAAACGAGGAGAATATGGTCTCGTATTGATTGAGTATTGATTCTTCGCCGTCGGGATAGATAAAATATCCTTCAGGTGATAGATTTATCTTGTCGGGAATAACCCAGTAGTCCTGAATCCATGCCCAGCTACGGTCGTATACGTCCACAAAATCCTGGTCATAGAAATGAACTTTGGGAAAGTCTCGCTTGTTCACTTTCGCTCCTTTTTTGCCTTTTTACTATGGGGGGCGTCAATTTTTAAGTATATCATAAATCGGATTAAAATTATATATTTCCGGTGGAAAAAAACTCCGTGGAGGGGATATGTACCAGGCTCATGTGTTTCTTGAAGCAAGAATTCTCGTTCCAACCCGGGAAAAAGCGTTTTGTTCCTGCCTTATCGGCAAAAAAAACACCAATTGTCCGGTTTGTCGGCGTGAACCGGGCGCGGAACCGGTTATAAATCCGCTCGCGGTCCGCCAGGCCTACACGCTTGGACACGCCCTGGACTGTACGCTCGCCACATCCGCGCCGCTTGAACGCCCGCATGGAAGTCCGTCGCTCCCCGAAGGCTACAACCTGTACGGCGCCTCCGTTGCCGTTGCCGCCGGCGGATTCATGGAGATAGAGTTTCACCGGAGAAAAAAGCACATCCCGATAAACGAAATACGCCTTGAAGAGTACGCCGGCCGGTTAACCCATGAAAACGGGAAAACACGCATGGACTACTCCCAGGCAGGCGCGGCAAATATCCGGCTTCGCACCGGGGCAAATTTCGAACTCGGAGAAGAAGCGGAAATATTTCTTACGGAACTGCGCCGCCGTATCCAGTACATGGGCATGCTCCGTGGAACGCCGGTTGAAACAATGATCCGGTGCAATGCGTACGTCGCACTGGCCAAATATCCGCAGAAACCCGACTATTTCGTCAAGCTTCGAAACCTCAATTCATTCAACTTTGTACGCAAGGCGATAAACGCCGAACTGCACCGCCAGGAAGAAATACTGACCTCGGGAGGCACGGTTTCATCGGAAAGCCGCTTGTGGAACGAGCGGCAGGGCATGACCGAGCATTACCAGAGCAGGGATTCTGTCTCGGCCCTGGAAACGGACCCCATCGCCAACGCTCCCGTATTTTCCTGCCCTGCTCCCCTGCTCGCCGAACTGCATGCCTCCGCGATAGAACATCCGTCAGAACGCCAGAACCGCCTCATAGCTACCTGGGGTATTTCCCGTGCACGCGCGGAATTCATCTGCGATGAAAAGGCCCGCGCCGACTTTTTTGAGCAGACTATCGCCGCGGGAGCCCCGCCCATGGAAACCGCGCACTGGCTCATGTCCGACGTTACGGGTCTTCTCCGCAAGGAGGGCAAGTCCCTCCAGGAATCCCCGCTTTCTCCCCGGCGCTTTGCAGCCATCCTGACCATGTACCATAACCGCAACATAAACAGCCGTATTGCCAAACAGCTCATCCAGGCGGTACTCGAAACCGACAAGGACCCCGCGGTGCTGCTTCAGGAGCATAACTGGCAGCTCATTACCGACCCGAAAGAACTACGCGAGCTGGTTCAAAAAACCATTGCCGACAATGAAGCCGGAACCTCCCGCCTCCGCGAGGGCGACATGGGACCGCTCGAGTTCCTTACCGGCATCATCATGAAAAAAACCCGGGGGCTTGCCGATCCAACCATGGTGAAAGCGCTTCTCAAGGAAGAACTCAACATCAGTGTTGTCTACGTCCTTTCCATGGGCGGCACCATATCCGGCAGTGTCCGTGAAGGAGAAATTTCCGGAGGCGACGAGAAAATCCTCAAATCCCTGCTCTTGCCCGAACTCGCACATGAACATGTCCGGTTTGAAAGCATAACCCGGGACCATTTGCTGAGCGAAGAAATCCAGCCGGAGGACTGGGCGGCCCTGATTCACGCGATCGCAACGCGCATTTCGTCGGGAACGGCCACCGGTATCGTGGTAACACACGGAACGGATACCCTTTCGTACACGGCCCCCCTCATTTACTGGCTTTTTGCCGATGCGGGCGTTCCCATTGTCTTTACCGCATCGAATACCCCGCCCCGGGAACCCGATACCGGCAGTCAAAATGACGAAGCCCGGCAGAACCTCGCACGGGCAATTACCCTTGCCCGGAAGAAATCCGGCGGCGTCTACGTGGTGTTCGGCGAACGTGTCTTCTCGCCGCTCAACCTCAAATTTCTCCGTCCGACCACAATCGGATTCACCAACTGGAACAGTTCCGGAGATCCGGTGTACACCGGATCGGGTCTGCTCTGCGGAGAAACGGATACCGATCCCTATGTCATGAGTCAAATTCTCTCCGAAGCCGCGGACCGCATGCATTTGTGCCGCGTGTTCCCGGGAATCCGGGCCGACCGGCTCCTCGCCCTTACAGACTACGGTGTCTCATACTTCTTTCTCGAACTCTACGAAAAGGGTACGGCAAACATGAAGGATGGGCCGTATTCACTGAAGGAGCTGTTGATCCGGGGAAGAAAAAAGAACTGTTCCTTTTTCTGCACCTCGCAGCAGGAAGGTACCGTGGACTTTTCCGGGTACTCGACTGCCCGGCGCATGTGGCGCGAAGGAGCAATCCCCATGGGGAATCTGGTAACCGAATCGGCTATCGCGCTTTATTTCGCGGCAAGTCTCGTATGCGACTCGCCCGAGGAACTGGAGAAAATGCTGGAAGCGGCCGGTCAGAACTGATCGGTTAGAACTGATCCGGCGCGGCTTCTGCCGGTACTTCTTCCGTACCGGCTTCAGCGGGGACGGACGACTGAACGGCGGCCTCTTCAGGAGCCGGTTCCGCTTCCTCCGGAATACCATGATAAATCACAATATCCTCGAACTCATCCCGATGCCGCATTTTGAGAAACAGCGTTCGGGTCTCCGCGTTGTACCGGTAACCGGAAGAATTATAGCTTTCAAAGCGGGGATCGGTCCTGAAATCCATGCCGTATAACTGGATGCGTGTAAATTGTCCGATACCGTTCAAAACGAGATAGTGGCTCTGACCGCGGGGAAACTGCACCCGGTAGCGGACACTTCCGTCGGGATTACCGGCATACGTAATGGACCGTGCAGCAGTCCACGCCCATACACCGGGTTCAACTTCCCGGGAAAGGGACACTACACGCGGATACCAGGTATTCTCGTTCATGACCAGGGGATACAGATCTTCTACCGGCATTTTCCGGTCGCCGGCAACGGGAATACCCGTTGCAGCACCGCCAGTCACCGCGGACTCGAAGGATACGGGAAGAACAGCGTCATTTTCCGCACGGGAAAGAAGCGACGTATACAGCAGGGTTCCCGCATGCTGCCAGGGGGCGGTCGCAGTGCTCATGGTTCCATACCGGCGGAGAATGTGCGCGATGCGGAATGTCGCATATGAATCAATAAGTGTTCCCCCGGTTGTTACATAGAGCGTGTCCTGGATCTGCACCAGGGACTCCCGGATAACCCGCTCGCACGTTTCCGCCAGGAGTAAAAGAGCATCCGACCGCTGCGGTGAATACACCTGCATATCCTGCATTATTTCCAGAAGCCCTGCCGCCTGGAGCGGAGTCAGGGTAGACAAATCGACCGCCGAGGCAACCCGGATAATGTCGTCAAGAAAAACCGTGCTGCCCCGGTCAACGAGATAGGGAACCAGATGGGGAAATTCGAATACCCGTAGGTTGTTTTCCGTGAACTGTCTTGAAAGGAGACTGCGTTCCTCGCGGTCGCGGGCAATCATGCTCTGCCAGGACCGTTCAAGCGTGTTCAGGAACGGGGAAGACAGATACGTTCTCGCAGTTCCGCGTTTGAATGCATCCGGAACCGCATCGAGTGCCGTCTGGTACATGCCGATCCGGCCCATCTCGGCAATGTACGCGGTTACCGTTTTTTCGTTAAGAGAGCCCGAGGAAATGGCAGCGCGGAACAGGGGCAGAACCGCCGAAGCGAAGCGGTCCTGATTCTGACGGTAGTGTTCTTCGGTTGCCGCGGGATTATGTACCAGGACTTCAAGATTCACACCCTTTGCAGGAATCCAGGTTTGATAGTACACTGTCGGCGCGGAAGCTTCGATTCTTACGCGTTGAACTGCCTGCGTGTCATCATGGACAAACGCGGCGCCGCTAAAGGCAAACCGCTGCTTTCCCGACCGGATTACCGGCAACGAACCTTCCGGCTCAACACGGGCACTGCGGGTCAGCTTGAACGGCAGGGAAAGAGACCGGTAGTCGCCGGAAACCGACGCATGGATCTCGATTGCCCGGATATCACCGCGGCGTCCGGGGGAAAAGGAAACGCGGGAACCGTCGTCAAACGAAAGCGAAAACGAGATATCGTCCGAAGAAATTTCCGTTACCTTGAGTTCAACAGCGGTGTTTCCGGACGTGTACGCCAAAACAGGCGTGTTTTCGTCAAGAAAAAAGTTTACGCCGTACGCGGCAGCCTGCACCGGCAATACCGGAACGGGTACGCCGGAAGCATCGGACTCCTGACCTGCGGAAATAACCAGATCGCCGATTGTCCGTGAAAAGAGCGTACCTTTGGTAAACTGAACGGCAAATATGCCGAAAATTATAGAAACGTAGAGCACTATGAGCAGTAGAATTCTGCGGGATACATTCTTTGTCATTTGCTTGAGTGTAAACCAAAGCACGTGACAAAATCAACGTCCAAGAGGGGATGCCATGCGATTAACACATATGACAGGGTGGACGGCATTTGCCGCGGCGGTAACGGTTTTATTTTTTTCCTGTGCCAGTGTAGAACAACCACCGGTCCGGGAAGAACCGGAGGCCTTCAGCCGTATCCGTTTCGGAACAGAACTTAACCGCCTTGTGTCCGACCAGCGCCATGATGAAGCGCTTGCGCTTTTTGATACCGTACCGGAACCGGATGCGTCCGATCCCGCCATTTTACGGCTCAAACTCGCAATTTTGACCGCCGCAGGGCGTCTCGACGAAGCGGTTCTGCTTGCAGATCATCTTGAAGCAAGCCTCCCCAACGATACCGAGCTGCTGTACGCGCGAGCCATGCTTGCCGGAGCCCGCGGAGACTCGAAAGGCCGTCAGCAATACCTGAACCGGGTAATCCAGCTCAAACCCGATCATAGCGATGCGCTTACGGCGGCAGGACTGGACCTCCTTGCGCGAAAAAATTACCGCCAGGCCCGTGAATGGCTTACAAAGGCGGTCAGCGCGAACCCGGACAACACGGACGCACTCCTCGGTCTCGGCCGTGCATACTATATGGAAAATGATCTCGACAAGGCGGAAGACACCCTTACGCTGGCAATCTCCCGGGATCCGGAATACCACCTTCTGTGGGCGGAACGGGCCAGGGTCTACGCGGAAAACCGCAAACGCCCGCTTGCCCTTGAAGATATCCGGAAAGCCATTGAACTCAACAGTTCCATATACGGACACTGGGTTGATTACGGAAACTACCTCATGGCGATGGGCCGCCGGGAAGCATCACGCGACGCTTTTTCCGAAGCCATCCTTCTTCAACCGGAGCAGTATCTCTCCTATATATATCGGGCCGGCTTGAACGACGATCTGGGAAATACCGACGAAGCAATTTCCGACTATCAGAAAGTGGTAGCGTTATACCCGCAGTACTATTTTGCCGCGGAGAGCCTCGGTATTCTCCTGTGGGGAAAAGAAGACTGGGCCGGCAGCCGGGAGGCGTTTCGCCACGCGCTCTCCTACAATCCCCAAAACACCTCCTATGCCCTCATGTACACCCTCTGCTACTACCGCGAAGGGCGGGCGGACGACGCCAAGAAATTCATGGCTGAATACATCAAGACTCTGGACCGGACAACAACCGAATACTTCCTCTGCCGCCTCTTCGTTGATCAAGCGGGAGACGCTGACGTGCTTAACCGCATCATGCGGGAAAAAAATGTAAACGACCGGAACCGCATGCTCTTTTATTCCGCCGTGTATTATGAAATGTTCCAGAGCGTCAGCATCGCTCAGAAATACTACATGGAAGTGTTATCCGTGCAGGTTCCATCTTTCTTTGAGTACCGGTTGAGCCAGTGGGCCGTTTCCCGCCTGGAAAGCGCCGCCCATGAGATTGGCACTACCAGTCTCAAGAGCTGATTCATGGGGAACACACCCTTCCGTGCGCTTGCGGAAGTTCTGGACAAAACCCGTCCGGTTCTTGTCCAGGCGCACGATTTTCCCGATCATGACGCGATAGCGTCGGCCTATGCCCTGTGCGAACTTCTGCTTCGCGCCGGGTATACCGCAGACATGACGTTCGCCGGAGAAATACAGAGCATCTCCCTTTCCATCATGATGGACCGACTCTCCATCCAGCACCTCCCTTTTGACGAGGCGCTGGAACTTCCCGGCGCACAAAGCATCGTGGTGGACGGATCGCCCTTTGACGGAACCGTGCGCCGGGCAGCCGGCGAGCTCGTTGCGGTAATAGATCATCATCCGGTTACCGGCACACCGGTTTGTCCCCTGGTCGATATCCGCCCGGACACCGGCTCCTGTTCGTCGATAATCTGGACCTACTGGCTGGACTCGGGAGAAGAGGCCGACCGGACCACGGCGACCGCACTCATTGCCGGAATTCAGCTTGATACCGACTTTCTTTCCCGGCATGTAAGCAAGACCGATCTTGACGCCCATTATGAACTTTTTTTCATGGGAAACTATGAACTTGCCCGTGAAGTGGTACGAACCACCCTCAAACTCGACCAGGTCCGGGCGATCGGCAAGGCGTTTACCTCATCCCTGGCGCTCGGATCCACCCTTCTTGTTGAACTCAAGGAAGATTATTCGAGCGAACTGCTTTCCGTACTGGCCGATTTTTTGTTACGATTGCAGGAGATCACCTTCGTTGTTGCGGTGGAGATCCGCGGAGAAGAATACCACCTGTCCGCGCGTTCAAAGGATTGCGCCCTGGACGCCGGGAGCATAATCCGCGCAGCGCTTGACGGAATAGGAACCGGCGGCGGACACCGCCACATGGCCGGAGGAATCATCACCCCGGCAAAATACCCTGGATCAAAGCTCCTTCTCGAAAGGATTACCCGGGAATTGGACATATACAGGAGCGTACATGAAGCAGACAGTAAAACGTGTGGAACTTGACGGACGGGAGTTCATTCTCGTCGGAACCGCACATATATCGGGAGAAAGCGTAACCGAAGTAGCGCAGGTGCTCCAGGATGAAAAACCGGATCACGTGTGTATCGAGCTGGACGACGGACGGCTCCAGGCGCTCAAAAATGAAAAAGGCTGGCAGGAGCTGGACATTTCAAAGGTTCTCCGGGAAGGCCGGGGCTTTTTGCTCCTCGCAAATCTTGTTCTTTCTTCCTTTCAGAAACGCATGGGGGCCGACACCGGGATCAAGCCGGGCGCCGAAATGGCCATGGCACTCAAGGTTGCCGAGGAAAACGGAATTCCGGCGACCATGGCCGACCGCCCGATCCAGGTAACCCTTCAGCGGGCATGGGCGAGAAACGGACTCTGGGGCAAAGCGAAACTCCTCGCAGCCCTCGTCTCCAGCGCGTTTTCCAAAGAAGAACTCTCGAGCGAAGACGTGGAAAACATGAAAGAGCAGGGCGCCATGGACACCATGATGGATGAACTGGCCGCCTACATGCCGCGGGTAAAAGAAGTACTCATAGACGAGCGTGACCGGTACCTGGCTACGAAAATTTTCACCGCACCGGGGAAAAAAGTTGTAGCCATCCTCGGCGCCGGACACCTGCCCGGAACGGAAAAAACACTCAATGAACTTTCCGCGGGTACACGGGGAACCGATCTCGCCGACATCGCATCGATACCCCCGAAGGGAACCGGTTCGAAGCTTGCCGGATGGTTATTCCCGGCCTGTCTCGCCGCCCTTCTTGTTGCCGGGTTCTTTACCGGCGGCGCGGTAACTTCGATTGACATGCTGGTCCGCTGGCTGCTCTGGAACGGTTCGCTTGCCGCGCTGGGCACCATCGTAGCACTCGGGCATCCCCTGGCCGTTCTTGCCGCCTTCGCGGGGGCGCCCCTCGCCACGCTCAATCCCTTTATCGGGGTTGGAATGTTCTCCGGACTGGTCCAGGCCTGGGTCCGAAAACCGCAGGTCAAGGATATGGAGAATCTCGCGGGAGATGTAACGACCGTCCGCGGCTTTTACCGGAATCGCATCGCGCACGTACTGCTGTTGTTTTTCCTTTCGAGTCTCGGCGGCGCGATAGGCAACTTTATCGCGGTCCCCGCCCTGGTGGGCAGTCTCGTTCAGTAGTATCGGGTCAGGGTTTGCCCTTCCCGCCGAACACAAGCGACACAAGCGAACGGATGTCCCCAACCGCTTCGGATCCTTCTTCCGCGGCGGGGGCGATAACCCGTGAAAAACCGAGCGTTTTCGCCGCCTTGACCCGCGGTTTGAGCCGTCCGACCGGACGGATCTCACCGGCAAGACTGAGCTCTCCTATGAGCGCGGTCGATCGGGGCGAGGGTATGTCCGTACGCGTGGAATAGAGTGCGGCGGCCAGCGCCGCGTCCACCGCGCTCTCTGCGAGCCGGACTCCGCCGGCGACATTCACGTAAATATCCTGATCAGAAAAACGCAACCCGATCCTTTTTTCAAGAACAGCGGCGACCCGGCTTACCCGGGACGAATCGATCATGCCGGAATAGACCCGGGTCATGGCGCTTTTCGCCGGTACCGTCAATGCCTGAATCTCCACGAGGAACACACGACTCCCCTCAAAGACCGGCACAACCGCCACGCCCGGCGGAAGTTCACCCGTCCGCGTAACAATAAACAGACTTGCCGGATCCTGCACCGCGACGAGGCCTTCCGCCGTCATCTGGAATATTCCGAGTTCGTCCACCGAGCCGAAGCGGTTTTTTTGCGCCCGCAGAAACCGGATGTCTTCCTCGTTCCGGTCAAAAGACAGAATGGTATCAACCAGATGCTCGAGCGCCTTCGGACCGGCGATGGTGCCGTCCTTGGTTACGTGGGCTACGAGAAAGAGCACCGCGTCACGTTCTTTTACCCAGCTTACCAGCTCCTGCGAGCAGAGTTTCAACTGGTTAACCGTGCCTGGTACCATGCCAGCGTCCGGGGAAAAAACGGTTTGAATGGAATCGATAATGACGAATACGGGATTCAACTCGTTCAGGGTTCGGGTAATATCCTCAAGAAGCCCCGTGCATAACACTTCGATCCGGTCAGATGCGAGGGAGAGCCGGTCAGCACGGGAACGGATCTGGGCCGCTGATTCCTCGCCGGATACATAGAGCACCCGCCCGTTGGTACGAGCCGCCTCGGCGGCCTGCAGAAGCAGGGTTGATTTCCCGATACCCGGCTCGCCGCCGATCAATATCGCGGACCGTTTCATGGCGCCGCCGCCGAGAACCCGGTCAAATTCCGGCAGCCCCAAAACAAACCGGCTGCCGTCACGGGATTCAACCGCCGAAAGCGGCAGAGGCCGGCTCCCCGGACGGCCTGATCCGGGGATGCCAAGCGGAAGGGCATTATCCGTGGAGAGGGTCGTCTCTTCCAGCGTATTCCAGGCACCGCAATCCGGGCATCGTCCAAGCCAACGGGGCTGGGTGTATCCGCACTGCGAACACTGATAAGCGGTAGCTCCGCTTTTTTTCTTTGCACACATACCGGCATGATATCAGAAAAATGACCATTTTTGCCCGTAAAGGAATGGTTTTTTTTACACAGAATACGGTATTCTGTTTTTAATGAGCAAAAACGCCCGGGCCTGCCGGCTTTTCACTACAGTACTGCTTGCCGCCATCCTTGCCCGTGCCGGAGCCGAACCGGTGTACCAGGTTATATCCGATACCTATACCATAACCGGCCGTACCCGCCAGAGTGTCATCAAGGCCATTATCGGCCCGGCGGAGGGCAGGGAATTTGCTTCAGTCGAAGAAATCAACTCGTTTACCACACTCCGCCAAAAGAAGCTCGACAACCTGCGCTCATTCAAGAGCTCCTCGGTTTCCGCTTCCTTCGGAACTGAGGAAGCCGGTGTTGTTCCCGTATCCCTTGAAACCGCGATAACCGACGGCACCGCATTTGTGCCCATTCCCTACCTGTTCTATAACAGCAACGAGGGATTCATGGCCGGTCTGGTGGCGAACGCGCCGAATGTTTTGGGTACCCTGCAGAATCTCACGGCGATGGGACTGTATGCCGCGCCCCCCCGATGACCGGGACCGTCTGCAATGGACTGACCCGAATTTCATGCTTGTCGTTAACTGGTCGAATATCCGTCTTGATCCGGCAATTTTCCAGATTACCGCCATGGCAATGCGCATGAACCGGAAAATCGAAGACCTCGGCATTCTCAGAAACAAATTTCACGCGATTGCCTTTACCGGTATCGTATCGGCTGAAATTCCGGTTACCGGCACTCTGTCGTCAAAAACCTCAATCAAGTACAGTTGGAGTCCGGACCATACTATAGATTATATAACCGACGAATCACTTCTTCCCTGGGGACCGATCGATTCCGTTCTCGGCGCGGAAACCGGCTTTGTCATTAACAGTTTTCACTGGGAGAAGAACTTCCGCAGCGGCTGGAAAGCGGAAGCTCTCGGCGGGATTGAATACACCCGCCCTTCTCTCGCGGCGGACCATACCAGCTACACCGGCGAAGCGGAGCTTGCCGGTTTCTATCGTGCAACACAACGGTTTAACCCCCAGGCGCGGATAAGCGCGTTTGGAAGGACCGGCAACCCGGTCCTCGACGTCGGCAGAAAAATTCGGGGAATACGGAACGGCGAACTGCGCGGAAACGCGGGAGTATTTCTGAATACCGGTGTCCAGATTTTTCTTGCCCGTTTCGGTCCGGTGGAAGTGCACTTCGTTCCCTGTTTCGATGCCGTCTGGCTATACACCGACAACGCGGAAACAAGACAAAATGACTGGGGGCTTGCGGCGGGAGGAGAATTCCTCGTGTTCCTGGACGCGTTGAAAAGCCTTCCCATAAAATTCGGCGCAGGATATGACCTGCGTTCCGAAGACAAGAACGGCAGTGACAAATTCTACGAAATAGACTTTTCTTTCGCGCTTACTTACTGATTCCGGAAAGGAGGGCGTCGAAATACGCCTGATGGGCCTTGTACGCCGCCTCGCCGACCGTCAGGCTAATGATTTGTACCCGTGAACCGTCCGATTCCGGAAGACAGAGCTTGATATCCCGGTTTGCCAACCCGGTTTCAGAGTCAAAAAAAACATTCTCGACGAGAAAACGTTCAGCCGTTCCGGTACCGCGGGTCTTTCCGGGATCCGCCCAGACGGTCCGCGTTGAACGCGAGAAAAACCGTACAAGATCCAGATACAGGGTATCAGCGGGAATACCGGCTTGCGCGGTATCGATACTGTCAATAACGAGCATGGCAGTGTCGCCCAGGAAGAACGTGTTTTCCGCGACAGCGCTCCACTGCCCGTCGAGCGGCACCCTGAGCCCGTCCACAAGAAATTCCTGCCGGACCGGGTTCTTTTCGAGCGCAACGTTCTTCCCGCTCTTTGCCGGAGCCTTCGGCTCGAAAGCGAAAAAGTCGGTATCATGGCCCGGACGGATCATTCCGTGCCGTTCCAGAACCAAAAGCGGCTTATCATTTGAAGACACGAGGGACTGCAAACCAAATACCGGAATTTCAGCCGCGTGCGTGAGATTGATATCGCCGCCGAACATGTCGCTGGTTTGCACGGTACGCACCCGGGGCGGTAACAGCGGGGAGCGGTCGGAATCCGTCGAGACGAGCCCGCTCCGTGACGCAGCAGCTTTCCACACATGCAGGGATTCGATCAAACGCATGAGATAGTTGACCGCGGGAACGTCATCATTGGTTATTTTAGTGATTATTTTCTGACCGGTCAGGACAAATTCATCCCCGGATACTTCTCCCCGGAACAGAATGGACACCCTGGTGCCGGAAGACGGAATGAGAAGCATCCCGGCATACGTGGACTCGTCATACCGGAGGAATCCGGTCCAGGCCGGCTCCTTCCAGGTATGATCCCGATAGAACACGAATTCTCCGGGAAGCGGATCAGGGAATGCCGCGCTTTCAGCACCAAGCGGCATGAACAGCGCCAAAAAAATGGCGATACCAAGGATGATCCTGAATACCCTGATCACGAGGCTGTCCCCGCTTCGGCCGAAATCTCACTGCGGACAATGCCGGCAACCTGCGCCGCGGCCTTGTCCAACGGCACAAGGGCCGCATCCTTTTCACGACGCAGTTTTACTTCGACATTGGGCAAGTTCTTGTCTCCCACCACGATCCGGACGGGAATACCGATAAGATCCATATCCTTGAATTTAACGCCGGGCCGTTCGCTCCGGTCGTCAAGAAGCACTTCGATGCCTGAGCTTGCAAGCTCGCCGTACAAACGGTCCGCCGCTTCCTGCATGGCACCCTCGTACTTGATGGGCACAATAACTACCTGGAAGGGTGCCACACTCATCGGCCAGATGATGCCGTCGTCGTCATGATGTTCTTCGATGACTGACGCGAGGGTACGGTCCACGCCGATGCCGTAACAGCCCATGGTGGGATGCTGCTGCTTGCCGTTCTCGTCGAGATAGAGCATGTTCATGCTCTTCGTATATTTGTAGCCGAGCTTGAAAATATGCCCCAGCTCGTTTCCCTTCTTGCTGTAAAACTCCGCCTGGCACACCGGGCACTTGTCTCCGGCTACTACGGTACGAACGTCTGCGGTGAGCCAGGGAGTGAAGTCCCGTCCGGGTTCAACGTGTTCATAGTGGAGATCGGCAGCAAGCGCGCCGGTTACCGCATCGTGCATGTCCGACACTGAACTGTCGGCGAGCACGGGAAGCGCGTCGAGACCGACGGGTCCGGCGAATCCCACCGGCGCGCCGGTGAGCCGCTCGACATCGTGATCGGACGCGAGCACAACTTCGCTCGCCTTGAGGTTTGCTGCGAGTTTTACTTCGTTTACATCGAGATCGCCCCGGATGCACACGGCGAAAAACGCCTCGGGATACCAGGCGGCGGCGTTTCCGGGAACAATCCGTTCGAGCGTCGCGCATCCCGGCGCTCCGGAAAGATCGAGTTCACAGTTGACGGCCCGGTAAATCAGGGTTTTGATAAACCGCTTCGACGTCGTCTTGAGAAAGTCGCAGAGTTCATCGATGGTTCGGACATCGGGTGTTTTGATGGGGGTAACCGCTGCAGTCGCGGGAACACTTCCGGGCCCGTCGGTTACCGGGTCGGGAGCGCAGGCGGCCTTTTCATCGTTCGCCGCGTAGCCGCACGAGGGACAGAGGATGAGATTGTTGTCGCCAACCTCGCTTTCCACCATGAACTCCTCGCTGCCGGTGCCGCCCATGACGCCCGAGTCGGCGCTTACGGGAATAACTGAAAGCCCGCAGCGGGCAAAGATCCGGCGGTAGGCCGCGCCCATCGCCTGGTAGGTTTCATCGAGACTGTCGTCGTCGGTATGGAAGGAGTACGCGTCCTTCATGGTGAACTCGCGGGCGCGCATGAGTCCGTAGCGCGGGCGGATTTCGTCGCGGTATTTGGTGTTAATCTGGTACACGGCAACCGGAAGCTGTTTGTAGGACGATACCTCGGCACGCAGGATGGCGGTAAACGCTTCCTCCGCCGTGGGACTCACCACCAGTTCCTGGTCAACCCGGTTCTTGATGCGGAGCATGCCCGCGCCCATGGTTTCCCAGCGTCCGGATTCGCGCCAAATTTCACCCGGCACCACTACGGACGGCTTGAATTCCAGGGCGCCCGCCGCGTCCATCTCCTCGCGGATTATCGTCTCCACCTTGCGGAACGAGCGGAGCCCGAGCGGCAGGTAGGTAAACAGGCCGTTCCCGAGCTTGCGGATCATGCCCGCGCGGAGCAACAGACGGTGACTGGCAATAACCGCCTCGGCGGGAACTTCCCGGAGGGTCGGCATAAACATCCTGGACATCTTCATGTATGGTACCTCTCAATCAGGGGTTCATTTTATCGGTAATGACGCCCTCTTTCAACTGGTGAAACTGCCCGTCCTTCAATGAATCGCGGTAAAAGACGCCCCTGACATTTGACGTTTGACCATAACACAGGGTACAGTACAAACAATGTCAAAGACGATCGGTGTACTGACTACCCATATCGGCGGAGCCATGCGCCCATATGAAAAAGAGTTTTCGCTGGCAGTAGCCAAAACCGCGGAAAAACTGGGGATCAACCTTGTTTTCTACTCGGGCGGATTCTATGAGATGCAGACCGGCTTTGAACGCCTGAGAAATTTTGTCTATGACTTTGTAAAATACGACAAACCCGACGGACTGCTTATCATATCATCCCTGCTTGGCAATTTCATCGAACTTGAGGTCATGGGCAGTTTTTTCGCACGGTTTCACGGAATTCCTGCGGTCAGCGCGGGTGTAAAAATTCCCGGGATACCCAGCATTGTCGTTGACAACGCAGCCGGAATGGAAACCGTAACCCGTCATTTGACCGAAACGCATGAATGCAAGGCACCGATTATCCTCGGCGGTCCGGAAATCAATACCGAAACCAGACTGCGGCTTGATGCGGCTCTCGGTGTTCTCGGAAAAGCCGGGGTCGCCCTGCCGCCCAACCGCATTTTTTCCGGAAACTGGGATAAAGCGTCCGGCAACCGGGTGGCCGCATATATCCTTGATCACAACATTCACTTCGACTCGGTTATTTCGGTGAATGACGAAATGGCGTTCGGATTTATCGAGGGCATGGAAAAAAACGGCCGCCTCTGTCCCCGTGACTATCTGCTTACCGGGTTTGACAACATACCGGCAGCCGGGTTCTTTGACCCGCCGCTTACCACCATCACGCAATCACCCGGTAAGCTCGGTGAAAACGGAATCATCATGCTCGACCGCCTCATCGACGGACATCCCGTTCCCGATGAAACGTTCGTTCCCACCGAGCTGTGCGTACGGGAAAGTTGCGGATGTGGCTTGAATCCCGAGTATGTGAACGATGTGGAAGACGCGAACCGCATCTGCCGGTCACTCCACCGGGACTACGACCGGGAAGAGCGAAGAGATGCCGTTCTGTCCATTATCAGTGAAGGACTGATGAATACCACTACAATGGAACAGCTTTCCGACGTCCTCGCCGGAAGCCTTCCTCGAATCCCCGAAGTAGCAAGTTGCTCGTTACTACTGTTCCATACACCGGGAGCCAAAGATTCCGGCCTCAAACCGGCCATATCCTGGAACCGTGAAACAGGCGCCCGTTTCGTCGAGAATCCCGAAAATCAGATTAGTACAAAACCGCCGTTGAGCACCGGCTCACCGTTACGGATTGTGGAAGCACTCAACTTTGGAAACAAGGCCTTCGGATTGCTGGTGTTTGAAATCGATTCAATCATTTTCTCCCTTACCGGAACTCTTCGTGAACAGATAAGCGTTACGCTCAACAATATTCACTCATTCAAGCGGATAGCTGCACTCAACCGGGATATGGCACAAAAAGTTGACCGTCTCACGGCGCTGAGAAGTATCGACCTCGCGATAACCAACCGGAGTTCAATGGAGCGCCTCATGACCGTACTCCTTGAACAGATAATCGCACAACAGCAGGTAGCCGCCGCGAAAATTACCCTGCTGGATTCCGGAACGGGCGGAGAAACCCTCAGTGTATCAAAAGGCCTCTGGGTCCCTATCCCTCCGGACCATCAGCCCCCTCATGATCAGGAAATATCCCTCCCCGATACCACAGCCGCGGGAGATTCCCGTTTCGCGAAAATCCTGGGGGAAACCGGTATCCGGGCTTATTTCTCCCGCCCGCTCATGATTCAGAAGGACTGCGTCGGACTTGTTGAACTGTTCAACCGCTCGCCGCTGCTCAAGGATCGGGACTGGTTCACCTTCCTCGATACACTGACCGGACAAATCGTCATCGCCATAGAAAACATCACGCTGTTCAAAGGGCTCCAAACCGCGAACAACAACCTCCGTTCCGCGTACAACACGACTATCGAAGGCTGGTCACGCGCCCTGGACATGCGGGACCATGAAACGGAAGGCCATTGTATCCGGGTCGCCAGAACGAGTGTCGAGCTGGGCAAGAAACTTGGTCTCGGCGAACAGGAGCTTGAAGCCCTGTACCGGGGAGCGCTCCTGCACGACATCGGCAAAGTCGCCATTCCCGACTCCATCCTGCTCAAACCGGGCCCCTTGACGGAAGAAGAGTGGCAGATTATGCGGCTGCACCCGCAATATGCCCATGATCTCCTCGCTCCCATAGATTTTTTGCAACCCTCAATCACCGTACCCTGGCGGCATCACGAAAGCTGGGACGGCAGCGGCTATCCCGGCCGTCTTGCGGGAAAGGACATACCGTTCTTTGCACGGATATTTGCCCTTATCGACGTATGGGACGCCCTCTCCAGCGATCGCCCGTACCGGAACGCCTGGACGCCGGAAAAAGCACGCGAATACATTGCTGCCCGGTCGGGAATCCAGTTTGATCCGGAGATTACCCGGGTATTTCTCACAATGGATTTTTAATATTTATTTAATATATTTTCACGGACTTGTTTGATATCGATATCAATTTGAAATACAGTATATATAGAGTGAAAAGTGTTTCACGGGAGGATTTCATGAAGTTTATCGGCACGCTCTTATCTGTTGGTGTACTGGCCCTGACCATTTCAGCCTGTGTCAGCTCATCGGACATGTATCTTGCAAAGAATGTCTCCGATGAGGCAAAGGCCGACTTTCTGTACAAGCAGGGCGTAGACAATTACGAGGACCTTATTGTCCAGAAGAATGATGTTGGCGCCATTTCCCGGGTACGTAAATTTTTCGAGCATACGCTTGTTCTTGACCCGCTGCATCCGCAGGCTCAAACCTACATAACCCGAATTGACGATTACGCGGACCGCCAGTTCAACCGCTACATGGAACGCGCGAAAAAACTGCAGGACAAGGAAAACCGCTCCGCAACGGAAGAATACGACATGGTCTACGCGGTTGCCCGTGCCGGGGAAATCAAGAGTTTTGACAAGGATCTCCTCCGCCTCAAAATGAATACCCGCAAATCCCGGAACGCCATCGTTGAACGGCGGATTGGCCCCTTGCTCGTGCATGAAGAGAAGATCCTGGCGGAAACAAACCCGAAAACCCTTGCCGTCCTTGTTCCCGAAGCAAACCGCCTGATGCATTCAATTGACAGCGTGGACCCCGGAAACGGAACGGTAAAAAAAACCAGGGCGACGATCGGGGACCACATCGGAACCCTGGCACAGCAAGATCTGGAGAACGCAAAAACACATCTGGGCAATAAAAAATACGCCGACGCGGAAGCGTCCCTCATAAAGGCGGAAAAAACCGTCTCCGGATTTGACGCCCCCGTAAAAGATGAAATAGCCCAGCTGAAATACACCGTCTACATGCGTTGGGGTACCGCCCACTACGACGCAGGGCGATTTGACGCCGCCGTGACCCGCGCGAATCAGGCATTGGCCATACAACGAACCACCGAAGCCGTCAACCTCAAGGCAAAAAGCCGCCAGCAGGCATCCGCCCCCGATTACGACGGGAATATTTCCGCCATCATCTCCGGTATTGACACTTCGATTGCCAAAGGCAACCTCCTTGAAGCGTGGGATACCTGCAACGCCAACATCCCCCGCATGAAACAAAAGACAAACCAGGACAAGCTGGCAGCCAAGAAAACAGAAATTCTGGCCGCGTTGAAGCCGGTATATACCGCGGGAATTGATGCCTACAACGAAGAAGACTATGAACTGGCACAGGACAAGTTTTCCCAGATCGTCGAGATTCAGGCTACCTACGAGCAGGCTCAGGCGTATCTGGACAGAGCAAACAGCAAATTGCGTGCACTCTCGGGCTCAAACTGAGCCAAACGGAGCTTAACATGAAAGCGAAACAGATCATTGCCCTTGTTCTGGACGGACTGGGCGCACTCCTTTGTATTGCATGGTTGTTCTTTCCGGTAGCGCCGGGACCGGTTGATCTGCAGAATGGGGTACAAACCATTCAATTTGTACCCTACAAGATGGTCATGCAAATAGAGGAACTACACGCACCGCTGCTCTTTACGCAGTTGCTGTACGCAATCTACTTTGTTCCTTTGCTTGGACTCTATCGTCTTGTTTCCTTTTTCTTCCTCAAAAAACTCGGCTGGCTTGCGACTCCGGGAGGCACCTTTCTCAGTATACTGCGTATACTCGCAACCATATGTGCCCTCTATACCTATGTACTCCCGCTCCTTTTGTACGCGGATGCCATGACCTGGTTCACCAGAATACAGCTTGAATCCCTGATTTCCATCGGTGTCATGATCATCATACACATAATCTCGGTTATCGCCCTGGCAAAGACCATAAACAACCACAATCCCGTGTACCGGGAATACCGCGAATTCAAGAACAATGAGTTTGCGGCCACAAGCAACGGGTCAAAGCGCAAAGCGGTGTCGGCGGTTGAAGTACTGTTCCGGATACGGACAAAACTCTTCTTCGCGTTTATTGGCGTAATATCCCTCATCCTCGTTCTCCTGAGCACCCTGCTCCTCAACAACTACCGTACGACACTGTTTCAGGCTGTGGGAGACACCGCGCGAAGCCAGGTTGAACAGGCCAGCGCCAGTTACCGGGTGAATCTCGGAGACTCCATCGCGATGTTCGAGTACCTGAACCGGCAGAATGAACTGAACAAGGGCGCGGAGTTTTCCTATGAAAGCCTCGTGCTGTACACCAATCTGAAAACTCCGGTGTATCTTGACGATCTGGACGGCAACACCCCGGATTTCCCCGCGGAGTTCTCCCTTTCCTTCCCCGGTGAACAGTACCCGCCGATGCCCGCCTTGCCGGGAACAAACGCTCAGGCCCTTGCTCGCCAGTACCTGGACACCCGGAGCGTAACCACCGTCCATGATGTGGACGCGCGCACTTTCAGCTACATTGGCCCCATTACCATGACCGAAACGGTCCGTTCCGGCGAAGACAAGATCCGGCGGGAACGGCTGCTCGGATTCTCCGTCATGATTTTCTCCGGAGACGTAATACTCAGGCCGTATTTCAAGACACAAATATCAGTCATCGTCTTTACGATGCTCTTCCTGTATCTTGCCATCATTCTTACCTACCTGGTTGGTAACTACATTGTTAATCCCCTGCTGTTCCTGAGAATGAATGTACGAAAGATTTCCGATGTGCTTTCCACCATGATAAGCGGACAGTCACGTGTTTCATCATCGTCGCTGGTATACAAGGACTGCGTTACCAGCCGGGACGAGATCAAATCTCTTTCCTCCGAGATCAACGACATGGTCACCGTTATTCGCGGCATAGTACCCTACATATCCGCATCAACACTCAAACAGGCAGAAAAAGGAATGACGTCCACAACACGCAAGGAACTTACCTTCCTGTTCACCGACATACGCGGATTCACCACCCTCTGTGAAGGCATGCAGCCGGAAGAAGTAGTCGGAATTCTGAACAGCTATCTGGATCTTGAAACGGAAATAATCCTGAACAACCATGGCGATGTGGATAAATTTGTTGGCGACGAAATGATGGCCTTTTTCGAAGGACCGCTCAAGGAACTGAACGCCTGCCGTGCGGCCATGCAAATCCGCCATGCGATGATGGAGGAGAAGGAACGGCGTGAAAAAGACGGCCTTCCCATCGTGGCAATCGGTATCGGCATAAACAGCGGCGACGTGGTTTTCGGCTCGGTTGGAGCCCGCGACCGCATGGACTTTACCTCGATAGGCGACACCGTCAATCTTGCCGCGCGCCTTGAAGGAGCGAACAAGGCATACGGATCGAAGTCCATCATAACCGAAACCGTATACAACAAGATAAAGGGCAAATTCCTTTGCCGGGAACTCGACTTCATCGCCGTTAAAGGGAAAAACGAACCGGTCAGGATCTACGAACTTCTTCAGGAAGTTCCCCGGGCGCAGCCAAAACTGGTCGAGATAAAAAATCTCTTTGAAAAAGGACTTGAAGCGTACAGATCACGAAACTGGGCAAAGGCGACCACCGCATTCCAGAAAAATGTCGACCTGTACGACGACACCCCCTCGAAGGTCTATCTTGAACGCATAGAACATTTTTCGGCGAACCCGCCGCCGAGAGGCTGGGATGGAGTGTTCCGCATGATGGTCGAATAAAAAAAGGCCGTCCGGCTCTGCCGGGCGGCTTTTCATTTGGGGAGAACCATCGATCAGATATGACTCTTGATAAGTTCAACAATCTTTTCTTTGGCGATAAAACCCACTGAACGTTCTACAGCTTCGCCGTTCTTGAACAAAACCATGGTGGGAATACTTGAAATGCCGAATTTCACCGCGAGATCCTGCTCATCATCCACATTCACCTTGGCAATAATCGCCTTGTCGCCAATTTCCTTCTCTGCTTCTTCCAGAACAGGCCCCAGCATCTTGCAGGGACCGCACCAGGGCGCCCAAAAATCTACAAGAACCGGTTTATCCTGATTGATAACCTTGTTAAAACTTGCTCCGTCGGTATGAAGAACTGCCATACTGTGCCTCCTTGATTGGCATACTATAAGTATATAAAACGATTCAGTTTTTTGCTGTAACTAAATCACATATCCTGCAGGAATACGTTTCAACAATTTTGATAGCAGTACTTACAGAATCCCCAGAATATTCCTCGAACCCGCTTTAACCCAGCGCGGAGAGCCTCCCCGGGAAACCAGCTTGCCCGCATCCGGGTCGGCAAGTTTATCCGCCAGCCAGGTGGCATCCTCAGTATCATCCCCGTCGCCAAGGCGAATGAGGGGACAGGAAACATGAGTCGAACCCGAGGAAGAAAAATATGCCGATGTTTCTTCCGCGAGCCGGATAAAAGCGGCTTCAGCCAGGGCAAATACGGTCTCGGAAGAACCGGGTAAAACTGAACGCGACGGGAAAGGCCGAATGGCAAAGAATATCCGTCCCTTTTTCTGATGAAGAAACAAGGATGCAAGCTCACGGACCAGAAAGACATAACCGTCAATATAGTCATCAAGCAATGCGGGGACTGATTCAAGTTCTCCGGAAAGAGAGGAGATAAAAGCCTGGGCATCATAAACCAGCAAAGCGCTGTCCAGCGACAAAAGGGTGTTCCGTGTTTCAAGGAGCACTGTTTTGGCGGATAGTTGGGACCGGCGTGTCCAGGAGATCTCGTGCAGGGCGGGAACTGCCGAAGCGGAGCTCGCCTCCAGGCTGCCAGCTTCCCCGGAAGCCGCGGTATGAACGAGCGCTACCGCGGCGTTCTTGTTCCGAAGCTCACCGGCAACCATACCGGCAAAGGGAATGCTTTTGTCACAAACAAGGATGCGTTCACTCATGGTTTCAAGTATAGCGGGACTTTTGGTCATAGAACAAGTACATTCAACAAGGCGCGCCGCATTTCATCTACGGTATACGGTTTTTTAAGCGCTCCTTTAAACCCGTGTTCTTTCCAGTGCGCCAAAACCGGATCATCCGAATAACCCGACGAAACAATGAGCACGGCGGCAGGATCCTTCGTCAGAATTGCGGCAGCGCACTCCTGCCCGGACATGCCTTCCGGTACTACCAAATCCAGAATTACGGCATCATACGGTGTATCCGATTCAAAGGCGGCGGCGTACTTTTCGCATGCTTCTTGCCCGTCTTTCGCGATATCCACCGCATATCCAAACGATGCAAGCAATGAAACAGCGGTCGCTATGACTTGTTCGTCATCATCCATAACCAGAATGCGAAACTCCCCGTCCGGGGCCGCGGGTATTTCAGGCAGCGCCGATGAAGGCTCTTCATCCACCGCCGGTAACAGCAGGGTAAAGGTAGTACCCTTATGCGGTTCAGATTGTACTTCGAGCGCTCCGCCATGATTTTGAATAACCGAATATACGATGGAAAGCCCCAAACCGCTTCCGGTTTGCTTGGTGGAGAAAAACGGATCGAAAATTTTCTTTACGATCGCCTCGGGTATTCCGCATCCGCGATCATGTATTGCGATCTGTACATACAAGCCCCGCTTTACCGGTTTCGAGTCGAGACCGTTGGGACGCGCGCGTGCGGAACGGCTCCGGTAGTCGCACACAGTACAGGCTATATCGATAAATCCGCTGTTCTCCATTGCCTCTGCGCCATTTTTTACCAGATTGGTCAGAACCTGACCAATCTGGATACGATCCACATGGAGCGGCGGCAAACCGGGCTCAAAATTATACAGACAGGCGACCGAGGTCCCGTCCACGGCAAGCATGGAAAACTCGGTAACAAGTTCACGGGTGTCGTGAATCCCGAGAACGGGCGCTCCTCCGCGGGAAAAGGCCAAAAGCTGCCCGGTTATTTCACGCGCCCGAAGACAAGCCTGTTCTGCGCGCTCTACGGGATCCCGTGCCTGTTTGTCCGTAATCCGCATTTTTGCCAGCCCGATGTGGCCCAGGATAACCGCGAGAATATTGTTGAAATCGTGGGCGATCCCGCCGGCGAGAATTCCGACCGTTTCCACTTTTTGCCGACGCATGAGCGCTTCCCGCATTTCCTCTTCCGCGGTGATATCCGAAACCGAAAGCATGATCCGGCGGGCATCATTCAGGTCAAAAGCAACAGCGGAGAGACGGCATTTTTTAATCCGCTGGTTCTCGAACGTGATTTGAGCCGAGAACTCTGATACGCTTCCTTCCTGCCGGATCCGTTCAGAAAAATCCTCGCGGGACATGTCCGCAAAATCAAGTCCGGTATCTCCGAGCGTTCTTCCCTCCAGCATTGACGTTTCCATCTCGAGGATATTCTCCATTACAGGATTTACGTCCGTTATCCGGAGGGTGTCCATATCCAGTATAAGAATTCCGGTAGGATTGAAAACGAACAAACGTGAAAACTTGCTTTCGGAAAGGGCCAAATCGCGCGCGGCATATTCCCGATCCGAGATTTCCTTTATCAGCTGTTGAGTAATCCGCATGTCCGTTGCGGAGATTATATAACCTGTTGTTTCATGCGACAGATCCACAAGGCAAACGACCCGCAGATCCACTGGGACTTCCTCACCGCTGCGGGTTACGAGTATCGCGTCTATGGACGGACTGCGCCGATTCTGGCCACCCGTATCGTGCCAGGCATGCTCTTCCAGCCATTCAACCCGGTTACGCGGCGAAAGATCACGGTGAATCACGAGCATCTCAACTCCGTGCCCTATCAGCGCGATTGAGCTGAATTGGGTAACGTGATAGCCGCGTCGGTTCATCCGGACAATAGAACCCTGTGAATCGACAATAATGACAATGTCAAAAACGTTATCAAGAATGAGTTTGTTTTCCGTATTGGTAAGATTCCTGAATATTCCCAGATGATTAACCGAGAAATGAATAACCACCATCCAGAATGCGAGAACCCAAAACAGGCCGGAAACCGAATGGAAAAAGGACACAATGGTTCCAAAGGTGAAGAAAAAAATGAGAATGAACATCCATTCACCGTCCCGCCGGGCCCGGTCGTCAGTAGCGTTGCGAATCCAGATCCGCAGGAAGTTCATTGAGTAATACACAACAACCGCAATTCCCGGAATCACCAACAGGGCAAGCCCTGCAGGACGGGAGATGAATACCGAAGCAAGCGCCACCGGCGGAATCGCGGCGTAGGACAGGTTAAAATAGCGTGAGCGGCGAATCGCGGTCATGTCGACCAGAAATGAAAGGTAGGTCAGTGCCGCGGTCCAGCACAAAAGCGCGAAAACCATTTCACCCATGAGCGGATTTACTTCCGGGACAAAACGGGGCACCGTGTAAGCAGCAGCGGTTCCGGCAAGGGTCAAACAGAGCGCTGCAAAACGGGCCTGTACGGATGACCGGTCCCGATGCAGCAAATTCAGCAACACCAGCACAAGGAGAATGAATATAACCAGACTTATGCTGATCAAGAAAAACAAACTCGTCATTACAGCTCCGATTGACGGGAGGGAATGGTTCAGGTATCCTTTACTCCATGAAAATCTGGATCAAATACCTCGCAGGGGTTCTTATCGGCATTGCCTTTGCCCTTGTCGCACCGCACCAAAATGCTTCTTTCGCATCCATCGTTGAATACCTCGCGGAGCTCGCGATACAATTCGGACGGTATTCCCTGTATCCGTTTGTATTTTTCGCATTTTCCCTTGCTGTATTCGAATTACGCGAAAACAGGACCCTGTTGCGGCTGGGGGCCTTAACCTCCGGAGTCATCATTATAACCACAATTCTTCTTGCCGTCACGGGCCTTGTTTCCGTTCTTGTGACAAATCCGTCCAGAATTCCGATATTCGTTGAAGGTGCCAGTGAAACGGTCGCCGTGGGGCTCGGTGAGTCCATTATGAGCCTGTTCCCCTCAAGCGCGTTTGAAGCCTTTATGAACGGGCTGTACATCCTTCCGCTGTGTATCCTGGCCGGTTTTGCCGGGGCCGGTTG
>ENA-UOWO01000626-UOWO01000626.1-activated-sludge-metagenome-genome-assembly--contig:-NODE-626-length-49402-cov-16.298681_pt1 | contig 49402 bp, 48 predicted proteins | sample MGYA00238148_ERZ761564 | MGnify/ENA primary metagenome ERZ761564 (study PRJEB28885, sample SAMN05720194) | activated sludge metagenome | isolation source: Anaerobic digester | place: USA... | reverse complement strand
GGGTTTGTTTTAGTAGCGAGACCGAGATTTGAACTCGGGACCTCAGGGTTATGAATCCTGCGCTCTAACCGACTGAGCTATCTCGCCATATTTTCAGATGAAAACCATCTTTCAATGCGGGTGCAAAGATAAAAATTAAATTAGAGCTTACAAGCATATATCAAACAAAAAAAAATAATTTTAAAAAAGCTTTTTTATTGGCTTTATATTCTATAAATTTCCAAAAAATTAATTCTGCATAATGGATTCAAAAATACGATACGAAATAGAATTTCAAATAAACTCTTCTCCCCAATTGTTGTACCAATATATTTCGACTCCATCGGGTTTGTCAGAATGGTTTGCCGATAATGTCAATTCTCGTGGAGAGTTTTTTACTTTCATTTGGAATGATTCTGTAGAGAAAGCTAGGCTTTGTTCCAAAAAATCAGGAGAAAAAGTAAGATTCAAATGGGTTGATGAAAATAACAAAGACACTGAATTCTATTTTGAACTTCATATTTTAGTTGACGAAATTACAAAAGACGTTTCTTTAACGGTTATTGATTTTGCGGATATAGACGAGGTAAGTGAAGCCAAGCTATTGTGGGAAAATCAGATATCCGATCTCAAACATGTAATTGGTTCGGTTTAGTAATATTGTTATTTATAGTTTATATTTGTCCCGATTTAATCGGGACTTTTTTTTGAATAATATGATAAATTTTAATGGTTTAATTGTCTCTTCAGATACTAATTTGTTGACTCACAATCGTTCTTTTTTGTACGGTGATGCTGTTTTTGAAACAGTAAAAATTGTAAACTCAAAAATTCTTTTTTTAGAAGATCATTATTTTAGGTTGATGTCTTCAATGCGAATTGTTCGAATGGAAATTCCAATGAATTTCACTATGGAATTTTTGGAAGAACAAATCCTTACTTTGGCCAAAGGCAGAAAAATCCAGAATTCTGCTCGTGCGAGAATTACGGTATATCGCAACGATGGCGGATATTATTTACCGCAAAACAATTCAGTTTCTTATTTGATTACTTTAGATAGCCTTGAGAGTGCATCCTATACAATTGTTCAAAAAGAATATGTGGTAGATTTATATACTGATTTTTATGTAGCAAAACAGTTGCTCTCCTCTATAAAAACTACCAATAAATTATTAAATATTACAGCAAGTATTTATGCCTCTGAAAATGATTTGGATAATTGTTTATTGTTGAATGACAGTAAGAATGTTATCGAAGCATTGCAAGGAAATTTATTTATGCTCAAAGGGAATACTCTTGTAACACCTCCAGTTTCCGAGGGCTGTTTGAATGGTGTAATGCGAAAACAAATAATAAGATTGGCTAGAACTATAGAAAATATTGAAGTTGTTGAAGAGGTAATTTCCCCATTCGACCTGCAAAAAGCAGATGAATTGTTTATTACGAATGTGATTAAAGGAATTCAGCCCATTACAAAATACCGTAAAAAAGAGTTTACGATTGATTTATCGAAGCAATTGTTGCAAAAATTAAATGATACTATAAATAATGATTAATTGAATGTTGGATTTTCAGGAGCATTAGCCCAAATTAGATATTCTCCGCCTAACTCCATAATTTGTTTTTTCCAAAAGTGACTGGCCGATTTTCCAATTATTTTATTTTCGTAGTTGTTTTGGGTTATAATCCAAGAACTTTCTGCCATTTCAGTTTCTAACTGGTCTTCATCCCAGCCTGTATAACCTAAAAAGAATCGAATGTTATTCTTGTTTATTTTACCTTTATTGATGAGTTCCTTCGTAATTTCATATTCACCTCCCCAGTAGATACCATTTGATATTTCTCTGCTATTGGGAATCAAATCGGGTACATTGTGAATGAAATAAAGATTGTCCTGTTCTACTGGGCCTCCGTTGTAGATTTTGAAGGTTGCTTTGATGTCCGGAACCAAATCATTGATGGTGTATTTTAAAGGTTTATTGATGATAAAACCTACCGAACCTTTCTTGTTATGATCCGCCAATAAAATTACTGACCTATTGAAAGATAAATCTCCAATTATAGAAGGCTCTGCAATAAGTAGTTTTCCTTTTTTTAATTTTTCTGAAATCATAGGTTATATTTTAATTAAAGCTAAGAAAAAAAAACAGTCCAATCAAAATTTAATCGATAAAAAGTATAAAAAAACCTTCCATAGGAAGGTTTTGATTATATTTAAGAAAGCTTAAATTAGTTTACAGCTCCTTCTAATTCAGCTCCAGCTTTAAATTTCACTACATTTTTTGCAGCAATTTTTATAGTTTTTCCAGTTTGAGGATTTCTACCGTCTCTAGCAGCTCTAGCAGAAACTGACCATGATCCGAAACCTACTAAAGATACTCTTCCACCTTTTTTCAAAGTACTACCTACGTTTCCTAAAAATGATTCTAAAGCTAGTTTAGCAGCAGCTTTTGTAATTCCTGCATCAGCAGCGATAGCGTCGATTAATTCTGATTTGTTCATAATGTTTAGTTATTAAATGTTGGTTAAAAAAACTTTGTTAATAGTAACAAAATTAGTAGGAATATGTTCCCTTACAAGTGTTTTGATTAATTTTAACTTGTTTTGTTGATAACTTGTTTTTTTTGTTCATAAACCAATGTAAAATCTTCTAAAATAGCTCTAAAACACCCGTTTTTGTTGGTCTAAACCACCTTTGCTTCCTCTGAAAACGCAATACCATTTAATAATTCTCCTATTTTCATCTTCTTTTTCCCAGGAAATTGTATGCTAGTAACCTCAATAAACCCATCTTTCACTGCAATTTTCATTTCTTTTTTACTGCAAATTAAGCTTCCAATTGCAATAGCATGGTCTTCCAAAGTCATTTTTGCTTCGTGAATCTTCACATTCCATTCTTCGTTTTTGTCCCGAAAAAAGCACCAAGCCGATGGATACGGACTCAAACCTCGAATTAGATTATAGATTTCCTTTGCCGATTTTGTCCAATCTATCTTGCAATTTTCCTTATTTAATTTATACGCCGTTTTTATTTCTGAATTCTCTTTCTGAATAGTTGTGGTAACATTTCCCTTCTCAATCAAGGCTAAAGTCTCTAAAACGGTTCCGCTTCCCAATTGCATTAATCGATCGTGTAAATGTCCTGCGTTTTCATTTGGTTCAATTGCTGTTTCGGAACTAAGAATCATGGCTCCCGTATCTATTTTGTCATCAATGAAGAAAGTAGTTACTCCAGTTTTTGTATCACCATTTATAATTGCCCAATTTATTGGAGCGGCTCCACGATAATTAGGTAATAAAGAAGCGTGAAGGTTGAACGTGCCAAATTCTGGCATTCTCCAAACTACTTCGGGTAACATTCTAAAGGCAACGACGATTTGTAAATTGGCATTTAGAGATTTCAATTCAGCTAAAAAGTTTTCATCTTTTAAGTTTGTAGGTTGTAACAAAGTCAGATTATTAGCCAAAGCATATTCTTTTACAGCCGAATATTTTATTTTTTGGCCACGACCAGCCGGTTTATCTGCTGCGGTGATAACGCCTACAACATTATAATTGTTCTTGATTATGGTATCCAAAATGCCAACGGCAAATTCGGGCGTTCCCATAAATACGATTCTTAATTGTTTCATTATGATTTTAAAGTGTATTTATTGTTGGGTTTAATAGCAATTTTATTGTTTTCCAATAAGTTTTGCAAAGCAAAGATAACTTCGTCTTCGCTATTTTTTGTTAGTTTTTGAATTTCTCTCGAATTCAATTCTTGTATTTTTAATAATCCAATGATTTTTTCTGAAATCGAAGAACTATCGCTAGATTTCTTTTTTTTGGAAATGCAAAACGAACAAATTCCACAATCTGTTTCGGTCTTTTCTCCGAAATATTCCAAAATCAGCTTGCTCTTGCATACTTTCTTTTCGTTGATATAATGTAAAACCGATTCGAATTGGGCTACTTTTTGTTTGTTTTGGTTTTCCAAATATTTCGAAACTCGATTAATGGTTCTTTCGTCTTCGCGAACTTCATTAAAAATAATGGTAGCATCATTACTCTTTTTATGATAATCAATGATTTCAAGACTTTTCAATTTTTCAAAAACAGAAAGAATTTGGCTTTCATCGCAATTAGATTTTTTGGCAATCAACGATAAATTGATTGCTGTTTGCGATTCATAAATCCCAGGATAGGTTCTTAGCAAAGACAAAATAATGGGTTCTTCATTTGAATTCAAACTCATATATCGAATGACTTCTTTAGATTCAATAATAAATTGCATCGTGATTTTCTCAGTATATTCTTGTGACATACTCAAAATCCCTTGACGGTCTAAAAACTGGATTGCATTGAAAGTCTTCAAGGTTGGAAATCCATATTTTTGGCAAAAATGATTCAAATTGAACGAAAATTGTTCGTTGATTCCTTCTCCATAAGCGATTCGGAAATAAGTACATAATTTAATATAAATCTGGGTAAGAATTATTTTATCAGGCAATACATTGATGAACTGACTTTGGGCTTGAAGTTTGTCAGATGGACTGGTGAGAATAATGGCAAACGCTTTTTCATCATCTCTTCCAGTGCGCCCAGCTTCTTGATAATAACTTTCGATACTTTCGGGAAGGTGAATGTGAATGACCGTTTTTACATTCGATTTGTCGATTCCCATTCCAAAAGCATTGGTGGCAACGATAATTTGTGCTTCTTCATTCATCCAAAGACTCATGTTCTTCTCTTTCTCCTTAACCGATAATCCGCCGTGGTAAAAAGTAGCTTTGAACCCTAATGATTGCAATTGCGAGGCGGTATCCGAGCACGATTTCCTATTTCGGACATATATTATAGAAGGTTGTGGATTCTTCTTTAATATTTGCTCCATTCGATACAGTTTGTCCTCGACATCAAAAACCATGTAGGCAATGTTTTTTCGGGCAAATGATTTCGTGAAAATCGCTGGGTTTTCTAATCCCAATTGAAGAATCACATCATCAAGAACGGTCTTCGTTGCCGAAGCAGTAAGAGCCAAGAAAGGGACTTTTGGAAAATGAGTTTTAAGATTAGCAATTTTCAAATAGGCTGGACGAAAATCATGTCCCCATTGCGAGACACAATGCGCTTCGTCGATGGCAATTAAATTGATAGGAAGATTTTTGATGCGTTCCAAAATCCAATCCGATTGCAAGCGTTCTGGCGATAAATACAAGAATTTATAATTCCCAAATTCGCAATTGTCCAAAAGCGTAATCATTTCGTCCGATTGAATTCCGCCAGTCAGCGCAATGGCTTTGATGTTTAGGTTTTGCAGGCGTTGAACCTGGTCTTTCATCAGCGCCACCAAGGGTGAAATAACCAAACAAATTCCGTCTTTCATCAAAGCTGGAACTTGAAAACAAATCGATTTTCCGCCACCGGTAGGCATCAAGCCAAAAGTGTCTTTACCATCCAAAACGGAATTGATAATTTCGTCTTGTGGCGACCTAAATTTGTCGTGTTTCCAATATTTTTGAAGAATTGCTAATGCTTCAGCCATTAAAAAAAGTTGTTGATTAGCTTTAAAAAATTAAAAACTCAGCAATTAAAACTCCTAAATTATTTAGAAATTTCATCTAAGATAAATAAAATTCTGTTATCAAGCGAGTCTTTTGGAACTTCTATGAGTTCGTAACCGTAATTTTGATAGGTTTCTACGAGATGATTGTGGATGAGTTTTGCTTGTTCGAAGTTTTCATATCGGGCTTCGTCACTCACATAAATTTCTTCCCAAGGAGGAAGAATAAAGATTTTTGTGTATAAATTTTCGCGGCAAGCCAAGTCAAAATGCACAGGATAACTGTCGCCAATGTAGTGCATATAAGCCAAAACATCAGGAATGCCACGGTCAATAAAAACTATTTTATGAGTTTCTTCTAAAGCGCTTTTGAATTGGTTTTTTCTTCCTTCTAATAGCAATTCGCTGAAAAGCAAAGGGTTTTCAAGAAACAATTGTTCGATGCCCTGTTTTTTTGCCTCTAAGGTTACTTGCCTTGAAATTTCGGGATAACAGCAAAATCCTTTTTCTACCAATCCATCTATGATAGTGCTTTTTCCAGTTCCTGGCCCGCCTATGATGACTATTATTTCTTTGTTCACGTTATCCAAATAAGGCGCAAATTTACCTAAAGTAATTGGGATTTCGAAAAAATATTCCAACTTATCAGCTACTTTATTTTAGAAAATCCTAAACTCTAATTTCAATTTTTAATTTTAAAAAATCTGCAATCTAAAATCTGCAATCTAAACTCTAAAATGTAATTTCAAAACAGTATATTTGCTCTTATTTTTATTTTAGAATGGATACAGAAAAAGAAAAAGAAGCCAGAGAATTTTACGAAAGATTAAAAGCAGAGTTGGATTTGAGCAATTCGTGGCCTGCTATATATTTGTATAAATTTATTGTGCCTACGGATAAGGAAAATATTCTCCGTGTCGAAGAAGCTTTTGATTGTATGGGAGCAGTTATTAAAACAACAAAATCCAAAACAGGAAAATTCACGAGCATTTCTGTCGATGTTATGATGAAAGATTCTCAAGAAATAATAGATAAATACATTGAAGTTTCTACTATAAAAGGTATTATTTCCCTATAAATATGAACACAAAATACATAAAAGAAGTTGCAAACGATGTCGTTCATCATTTGGAATATAATGCGGAACGGTCTCATTTGATTATTCCGGAATATGGTCGTCATTTGCAAAAATTGATCGATCAAGCCACTATTATTGAAGATAGGGAGGAGCGCAACAAAGCCGCAAAATACATTATTCAGGTAATGGGAAGTTTGAATCCTCATTTACGCGATGTGCCTGATTTTCAACACAAATTATGGGATCAAATCTTCATAATGTCCGATTTTAAATTGGATGTTGATTCTCCTTATCCTGTGCCAACTCGTGAGGTTTTACAACTGAAACCTGATGTTTTAAAATACCCGCAAAACTTTCCGAAATACCGATATTATGGGAACAACATTAAGTATATGATTGATGTTGCCAATAAATGGGAGGAAGGCGAAATGAAAAATGCTTTGGTAAAAGTAATTGCCAATCATATGAAAAAATCCTATTTGAGTTGGAATAAAGACACCGTGAAAGACGATGTTATTTTCGAACATTTATACGAATTGTCGGGTGGAAAATTGAATATGCTACAAAGCACCGAGGAACTTTTGACCACCACCGATTTATTGCGAACTAACAAACGCGTTTCCAATAAAATTACTCCTGCGGGACAACCAAAAATTCAAAGCAACAAGAATAGCAAAACTGGGAAGCCAAATCCTACGCATAAAAACCAAAACAGAAAACCTTTGTAAAACAGTTATGAGTTATAAGTTTTGAGTATGTCGGTGGGCAACTCATAACTTATAACTTCTAACCCATAACCTTAAAAAAAAATGGGAATTTTCAAAATAGAAGGCGGCGTTACCTTGAAAGGTGAAATCACGCCACAAGGAGCAAAAAACGAAGCATTGCAAATATTATGTGCCATATTATTGACTCCGGAAAAGGTGACCATCAATAATATTCCAGATATAATCGACATTAATAAACTGATTACCCTTTTGGGAAATTTAGGTGTCAAAATCCAAAAAAATGGAGCGGGTTCTTATACTTTTCAAGCTGATGATGTAAATGTAAATTATCTCGAAACCGAAGCTTTCAAGAAAGAAGGCGGAGCACTTCGAGGTTCTATTATGATTGTTGGACCACTTTTGGCTCGTTTCGGGAAAGGGTATATTCCAAAACCGGGTGGCGATAAAATTGGACGAAGAAGATTAGATACTCACTTTGAGGGATTTATTAATCTTGGAGCTAAATTTCGTTACAACAGAGAAGATCATTTTTATGGAGTAGAAGCTCCTGAGGGTTTAGTTGGAGCTGATATGTTGCTCGATGAAGCATCGGTGACAGGAACTGCTAATATTGTTATGGCAGCCGTTTTGGCCAAAGGAACCACAACTATTTACAATGCCGCTTGCGAACCTTATTTGCAACAATTGTGCAAAATGATGAATGCAATGGGAGCCAAAGTTTCTGGTATTGGATCGAATTTATTGACTATTGAAGGGGTCGAAAGTCTTGGAGGTTGCACGCATAGAATTCTTCCAGATATGATTGAAATTGGCAGTTGGATTGGATTGGCGGCAATGACCAGAAGCGAAATTACTATTAAAGATGTAAGTTGGGAAAACTTGGGATTGATTCCAAATGTCTTTAGAAAACTGGGAATCACTTTAGAAAAAAGAGGGGATGATATTTATATTCCAGCTCATACCGATGGTTATCAAGTAAAAACCGATATTGATGGTTCTATTCTTACCATTTCAGATGCGCCTTGGCCAGGATTTACTCCCGATTTGTTGAGTATTGTTTTGGTTGTGGCAACACAATGCAAAGGTGATGTGTTGATTCATCAAAAAATGTTCGAAAGCCGTTTGTTTTTCGTCGATAAATTGATTGATATGGGTGCAAAAATTATTCTTTGTGACCCACACAGAGCTGTGGTAATTGGTCATGATTTCAAATCAAGACTGAAAGCTACAACTATGTCTTCGCCAGATATTAGAGCGGGAATTTCGTTGTTGATTGCTGCACTTTCTGCCAAAGGAACGAGCACCATTCAAAACATAGAACAAATCGATAGAGGTTACGAACGAATTGACGAACGATTGAGAGCCATTGGAGCAAAAATTGTAAGAGCCTAATTCTATTCAATAAAAAAGCTAAACCTCAAAGAGTTCAAAGCCTTTGAGGTTTATTATTATAACTAAAATGACACACGAACAAACCGCAGTTAGGGCAACTTATTTTAGTATTGCAAGTAATACATTACTAGCTTTAATAAAAGGGTTGGCTGGTTTTTTTGGTCATTCGTATGCTTTGACAGCAGATGCTATTGAGTCAACTACAGATATTTTTTCTTCGTTTTTAGTATTATTTGGAATCAAATATTCGAACAAACCTGCTGATGAAAATCATCCTTATGGACACGGCCGAGCGGAACCATTAATCACTTTTTTGGTAGTTGGTTTTCTGATTACTTCGGCAACCATTATTGCTCACGAAAGTATTACCAACATTGGAGTTCCACACAAATTACCTGAGCCTTGGACGTTAATTGTTCTTGGAGTCATCATTTTATGGAAGGAATATTCATTTCGTTTAGTGATGAAACGAAGCAAAGAAGCCAATAGTTCATCGCTAAGAGCAGATGCTTGGCACCATCGTAGCGATGCCATTACTTCGGTGGCGGCATTTATTGGAATTTCAATTGCCTTATTTTTTGGAAAAGGCTACGAATCGGCCGATGATTTTGCAGCGCTTTTTGCTTCTGGATTTATTTTATATAACAGTTATAAAATTTTCCGACCAGCTTTGGGAGAAATAATGGACGAGAATTTATACGACGATTTAATTGTCGAAATCAGGAAAGTTTCACTGCAGGTTAATGGCATTGTTTACACTGAAAAATGTTTTATTCGTAAAGCAGGAATGAAATACCACGTTGATTTACACGCTGTTGTCAACGCCAATATCACGGTAAGAGAAGGTCACGACATCTCGCATTTGTTAAAAGATACTTTGCGAGCAGAAATCCCCGAATTAGGACATGTTTTAATTCATATTGAACCTTCTTATTATTGAAAATTTCACTTGAAATGGTTTTTAAGCTCAAATTTTAAATTAAATAAGTTTGCAAAATGAAAACTTTTAATTAGATTTGTCGCATGAAAATCCTTGTAAAGAAAACGATTCTATTTTATGCCGAAAAATATCCAATTGCAAAAACTCAATTGTTGATTTGGTATAATGAATTTTCAAAACTGGATTTTAACAATTTCAATGAACTCAAACGAGTTTATGGAAATGCAAGTATTGTGAACAATGAAAGAGTTGTTTTCAATATTAAAGGAAATGATTTTCGCTTAGTGGTTTCAATAAACTTTTTGCAAACTGCTTGCTATGTAATTTGGTTTGGAACTCATAAAGAATATGACAAGATTAACGTGGAAACCGTTGCTTTTGATACAGCAATCCTAAACTATAAAAATCAATAACGATGAACTGGAAAGTATTAAAGACAGAAGAAGATTACAGTAAAGCTTCAATGAGATTGATGGAAATTTTCCATGCAAAACCAAACACACTAGAAAGTGACGAGTTGGACTTGCTTATGGTTTTGGTAAAAGATTACGATGATAAACATTATGAATTGCCTGAACTTGATGCTTTAGAAGTTATCAAATATAAAATGCAGGAAATGGGCTTGAAAGCAAAAGACCTTGAGCCAATAATTGGCAGTAAAGGCCACGTTTCATCCATTCTTTCAGGCAAACGTGAAATCACTTTGAAAATGGCGCAAAAACTTAAAAATTATTTCAGCATTCCTGCCGAAGTATTTTTGCATAAAGCATAACAAAAGTTCAATTCACCTCGATTTTTATGAATGTTTCTTTGTAGTTTGGGTTTTTAATTAATCGGTTTTTCCATTATAATTTTAGTAAATACTTCTCGGAATTTAATATTATATCTTACAAGCCATTCCAAAGATTCATTTACTTTTTCTTCACTATTGAAGTCTGTTGAATGGATTAATGAAATAACTTTGTCTTTGTTATTTGGATTAGGATTCCATTGTAAATTTATGCCTAACTTGTTTTCAATTTCTTCTTTTCTGCTTTCTAAATAGGGTAACATTTCGTCGGCAATTTTATTTCCAATATATACTCTTACTCCAACAATATTTTGCTCGGTGTTACAAAAGTTTGATATGTTTATATAAGTCTTTCCTAAACTTACGTCGTACCAATATTGAGGTCGTGGAGTTTGTAGAGAACCAAATTTTTTTGTTTCAGTTGCTTTAGCTCTAAAACGATTCCAATAGTCTAATTGAAATTTTCTTTTTTCAGAAAGATCTTCTGATGCAATAGAACGGTTGACTTGTCTAACCGCTAAATTTGGTTTGCTGATTATATTAAATTTCACAGCTGGATTGCTATTATCAATTTGCCAAAGTTCAACTTGGACACCATAAAAAGAAATTTCATCTGATGTGTGGTCATTTAACCAATCTAAAGCTTTCTTGTGTTCTGCCGTGAAGTTTGTAGCAATCCAAATAACTGTTGATGCGTCAAGTACTGATGCGTAAGTTATTGCTTTTCCTAAATGGTCGTGATTAGTTTTTTCTAGTTGATTTTCAATAACAACGTATTTATTTGTAACTGTGTCTTTCGCTAAAATGTCTGCTGAATAGGGCCCACATTGAACTTCAATGTTTTCTACTTCTAATTCAATTCCAATAGCTTCGTTTATTGCATTGATGTTTTGCGCAAGCCAAGGTGTAAAATCTCTAGCTTCATTTCCCCATCTCAATCTTGTTGCAACATTTTTTAGTATTCCCAGTTCCATATGTTTGTTTTTAAGTTTTTTCAACGTTTGTTTATTCTCAAATATAGCTAAATTCATCCAAAAAATCTACTCCAAAACATTCAATATTTTCAAACCAAAAACAACACCGTTTTCTTGAACCCCGTTTTGGAAAGAATGAACATAATCAAAACGAAAGACCTTCAATTTTCCAAAACCTAGATTGTCCAATCCAACCGTAAATTCCGTGTAGGGTTTTGTGTCAGGAACGGCAAGAGCGTGAAATCCCAAAACCAAAGTAGAATTCAATTTGTTCAACAAAGGAATTTTATTCATGATATAGCCTTTGTCATTGTGCTCCAAATGGGCTTCGAAATAGGATTTATTCGTGCTGTTCGAATAGTAATCCATTAAGTTGAAAACGTTCAAATAACGGTCGCTGGTTCCTACGTGTGTTCTGTTTCCGTTGAAATGTTTGTAATCTACAAACGAAATATTATCGCCGTGAATGAAAGTTCCTGCTTTCAGGTTTATGCCCAAAGTTCCCTTGTTTCCCGCATTAAAATCATATCTGACTTGACTCGTAATCAATTGGTATTCGTATTTGCTTTCATTGGATGCAAAAGCGTTTTCGTAACTAAAAGATAAAGTGGGATAATTGTAGTTTCGGATATTTAATTTTCCGTCGGGTCTCGAAATGTATTTGTTTCCAAAATTTATTCTAGTAAAAACAGCAGCTTTCGTAAGATGATGTTGTTCGAATGCGGGAGTCAAATTATCGTCAGGCAACAACGGATTATTGGAACTGTAAACATCATCGCTTTTGATAAAGGTATAATCTGTGGTGTTGAACAAAGGTTTTCGTTGTTGATACTCTAATGTCCCTCTCAAATAAAAATTGTTGCCCACATCTTGACCATAAGTAGCTCCAGCAAATTCTTTATTGTACAATTTCATATAATTGTCTTTGAAAAATAAGGTACTTACTGTGTTTATGAATTTCGTGATGGGTTCTTCTGGATTGAATTGATTTACTTTTGTCCCTCCAAAAACAGTTAGGGTCGCATAATTTTGATTGTTGAATCGGTGGTAATAATTCGCTGTAACTCGCAATCTGTCATCCGAAAATCCATAATTGAACTTGGTGCTTATAGAAGTCGATATTCCTTTTTCTTCTTGATTTTTCCAATCTCGGAAAGAAAACCCTGAATCCAAATTCCAACCTTGAACCGTATTGAAACTCAAGGATGATAAGTTGAGCAAACCATCATAAGAAAATGATTTTTTCTGGCTGCTGTTTTTCCAATGATATCCGGTAATTGGACTGTAAAATTTGAATTTGTTGTCCTTCTTGTCGATGGAATCCAAATATTTTTTGGAGTTTCGAACCGTGTGAACGCTATCTTTTTTTATGTAATCCGTATTCTCTTCGAGGGTTAGGGGAATGGGTCTTATTTTATTCCAAAACATCGTGTCTTTTTTATTGGAATTGTCTTCAAAACTTACAATTTCATTGGTAAAAGTCTTTTTGGCAAACGCTTTTTCGAATTCATAATTACTGTAAACATAAGAGAATTTTCCGTTGAATTTTATGCCAAAAATACCCGCAGAAAATTCAAGACTTTGAGTGTTTTTTGCCCAAATTTTATTGTTTTTGTTGTAGTTAAAATTTTGTTTCAACTTCATTACGTCCACAAATTCCTGGTGCATTCGATAGCCTTTGATATCTAAATCCACCGCATAGATTGCCCAAGAATCTTCGACGATATAAATGTAACCTTCGAAAACGGGTTCGGCATCTCGCTTGGCAATGACTTTTATTTTGTTGATCATCAAGTTATTTTCGTCCTGAAAAGTGCCTTCTAATTTGTATTTATAATAGTTGAAAGCATTGTCGGCAATGGGAGAAATTATTTTACTGCCAAAGTCTAACGTATTATCATAAAAATCATAAATCGTGGAGCGAGCGGTGTTGTAACTGAAGCCTTTGTTGTCTCCACTTATTTTTGAAGCAATAATACGTTCTTTTAAATTATCCGGTTTTTCGAAAATAATTTTCGAAACAGTTTCCGATAAATAAATGATTCCAGTTCCTGTCGAATCAACTGCGCCGTTTAAATCGCCTACTTTTTGTCCTAATATTTTTTTAGGTAAATCTTTGACTTTAAAAATACCACGGGAATAAAAATCAGCTTTGAAACGCGCAGTTTTTTCCGAATTTTCTTTTTTATTGGCAATCGCCTGTTTAATTACGGCGTTGGCTGGATTGTCTTTGGAGTTGATAACAACTTCCGAAAGGGACAAATTTTCTTCGACTAATTGTATGTTTTGGGTAAACGGAAATTTGTCAATTGTGAGCGTGATTTTCTGGGTTTTGAATCCCAAATATTGAAAAACAATAGTGTGTTTCCCCGTTTTTTTGATGTTCAATTCATAATTACCTTGCTCATTCGAGGAAGTTCCGTTATAGGTGTTCTCTTCTAAAACAGTTACGAGTGAGAGCGGGATTCCTTTGTTGTCAGTAATAGTTCCTCTAATTTGTGCAAAGGAAAATAACGAAACTAAAAGCAACAAGGTCAAGTAGAATTTTTTCATACAGTAATTTTTTCCTACAAATATACAAGTAGGACTTAATTACAATCACAAAATTTTGTTATTTAAATGCTAAAGAGATTATAAAGAAATTTAAGAATTACAAGAAGGATTGTATTGCCAATTCGTAGCTTTTCATTCCAAAACCCAGGATAACACCTTTGGCATTTCCAGAAATATACGATTGATGACGGAAACTTTCTCTCGAAAAAGTATTCGAAATATGCACTTCGACCACAGGAGTTGTTATGCTTTTTATGGCATCGCCAATGCCTATTGAAGTATGAGTGTATGCACCGGCATTGATAATAATTCCATCATACGAAAAACCAAATTCCTGAATTTTGCCAATCAATTCGCCTTCGATATTACTTTGAAAATAGGTCAATTCCACGGTTGGAAATTTACTTTTTAAGATTTCAAGATACTCTTCAAAAGTTTGTGAGCCATAAATTTCGGGTTCGCGTTTGCCTAATAAGTTGAGGTTTGGTCCGTTGATGATGCAAATTTTCATAGTGATATTTTTGTAAAAATAAAAAAACCGTTCCAATTAAGAACGGTTTTAATTCACTAATTATTTTAAATTTTGTTAAAACATAAGACCTGCCGAAAATTGAAGTACAGAATTTTTTGCCTCCGCATTGGATGATACTTCCGTCAATCCTAAAACATATCTGCCTTGTACAAAGATGTTTTTGGTAATTTTAAAACTCAAGCCTGCATCGACTGCAAAGTCAAATGTATTCGCATTGTTGACATCAAAATCGTTTTTTTCGCTCAATAAAAAGGAAGCCTGAGGACCTAATTCCAAGCTAAATGATTTGCTTAAATATATTTTTGCGAAAACTGGAATAGCAATATATCCCAACTCATTTTTGAAATCTCCTAAAGCGGTATTGTAAGTTGCTCCTTGAGTTGTGTACAGCAATTCTGGCTGAATGGCAAATTTATCGAGAAGTTTAATTTCTGCAATTAATCCAGCGTGGTAGCTTGTTATGGCATCGGTTTGAATTTCAGTGCCTGAAAAATTAGCATAATTTAATCCGGCTTTTGCGCCAATTTGTAATAATTGTGCTTTTGCACTGAATGAAAGGACAAACAGTAAAGTGATAACCAAAATTGATTTTTTCATAATTTTTAAGTTTATTGATTAGGGACCTATTTTAAACTCTTAAAAGTATTTATTATTGTGATTTCCACGTATAAATATTTTTTTAATTGGTTGGTTTTAGTTTTTGGGAAATAGTAGCTAAATACAGAATATGATAAAAAACTATACTATATTTTGAGAGATTGTTAAAAAATATGTTCATAACTATGTTAATAACCGTAAAATAATGTTTATAACTTGCTTTTTTTATTTTCTAAATTTGCAATACTAACTTTAAATAAAACAAAAATGAAAAAAATTATTTTATCAGTAGTTGCGATTTTCGCATTTGGTGTTGCAAACGCACAAGATGCTCCAGGCAATGGTTTCTCAAAAGGAGATAAGTTTGTAGAAGGTGCCTTTAGCTTTCGTTCTGGCGATGTTGAAGATAGCTGGGCTTTTACACCAAAAATGGGTGTGATGCTTGATGACAAATGGGCTTTAGGAGGTTTTTTAGCTCTGGCAGGTCAAGACAATGGTACTGTAGAGACTAATACTTTCGGAATAGGTGCTTTTGCCCGTTATTATTTCTTGTCATTGGGTGCAAGCAAAAGTTTTAATGCTTATGGTGAAATTGGATTAGGATACTCTTCTGTGTCAACCGAAATTAATAATGGTAATAAGAACACAAATAGTGCAATGAATGCCAATATCGATTTAGGAATGAACTATTTCTTTACTTCTCATTGGGCTGCAACATTTGAATTGGCTAATATTTTAAGCTATAACAATGTGAACCCTGAAACTGGATCTAATTCAAGTGATTTGAATGTAAACGTGAACTTGTTCAATAATATTTTTGCTACTCCGCAATTTGGATTGTTGTACAAATGGTAATCTAGATTCAAAATTTTATTTAAAACCACTCATTTTCTTGAGTGGTTTTTTTTGAAATTTATATGATTTGACAATAAATTTAGAATTATTGATAGATTTTAGTTAAAATTTTATAAATTTACATAGTAAATAGATTGTTAATTTAAAAAAACTAAATTATGAAAAAAATTATTTTAGTATTGTTGGTAGCTTTGGCTTTTACTAATGTGTATTCGTAAGAAGAGGGTAAGTTCAGAGTTGGATTAGATTTAGGTTATGTTCCTGCTGGCGGCGGTGGCGGCGGATTGCTATCTATTGAACCTAAATTCAATATTAGTGACAATATGAATGTTGGATTAAGATTTGGTGGAGCTGCTGTTGTTCGTGATTTAGTGACTACAGATAATGAAGAATTTACTGCAAAAGTTGCTGGAATAGGTTCTCTTGTAGGTACGTATGATTATTACTTTCATAAATCAGGCTCAGGAAGTTCTTTTGCTCCTTATGTTGGTGCGGGATTTGGATACTATTCTTTAGCAAATGTTGAAGTTGATGATTCTGCTGATACTGCTGAATATACTCCTGCGGTTTCAAGTGTATTTGGTGGATTGATTCGTGGAGGTTTTGAATGGACAGGATTTAGAATGGGTTTAGAATATAATTTTCTTCCGGAATCAGATATTGAAGATTTGAATGGCAACAAAGTGGGAACTGCGAAAAATGCATACGTTGGATTTAGTATTGGGTTTTTCATAGGTGGTGGAAAATGGGGTGCTAAAGCGCAATAGTAAGGATAACGGTATAAAAGTAGATATTTAAATAGATACTTGATAATTCTTTATGATGTAAAATATAACAGTTTATATTTTTTTAGTGAGATTAATATTATGTCTTTATTACCATTATTAACCAACAAAAATGAAAAAAAATATTTTATTTGTAGTAGCTTTTTTGGTATTTGGTTTTACATATGCACAAAAAGCTCAATTTGGGGCAAAAGTTGCCTTGAACGTTGCTAATATTACTGGAGATGTTGAAAACCCATCTTCATTTATAGGTTGGCAAATTGGTGGTTATGCAGAATTTAAAATTTCTGAAAAATTTACTATTCAACCTGAGTTAATGTATTCTGCTCAAGGAGGTAAAGAAAGTAATTATGAAGAAGAGTTTATTACTAAATTAGGATATATCAATATTCCAATAATGGTTAAATATTTTTTAGCTAAATCATTTAGTTTGGAAGCTGGCCCACAGATTGGGTTTTTAACTAGAGCAAAAGCTGAATTAGAATCATCAGCAGGAGAGACTTTTGAAGTTTACATAAAAGATGATGTTGAATCTATAGATTTTGGATTCAATCTTGGAGCAGGATATGATTTTACTGAAAAATTCTCTGCGGGATTAAGATACAATTTTGGTTTATATGATATTGCTAAAGATATCTATGGGGAAAGGTTTGATGTTAAAAATCGTGTACTCTCGCTTTCAGTAGGGTATAAATTCTAATTTTTTAGAATTTAAATATTTTAAACCACGCTCAAGGCGTGGTTTTTTTATGCTTAAAGTAGATTTTTATTGCTTTATAATTAGACTAAATAACAATTTCAATTTGCACTAATATTTCCTAAGTTTTTTAATTTTTTTAGTAAGAAAATAGATTAATTTTAATGTGTATTTAATAAATAATACAATTAACAAATTAAACAAATATGAAAAAAATTATTTTGTCTTCGTTATTAGTCCTTGCAGTTAGTTTTACTTATGCACAAAAAGCTGAATTTGGTATAAAAGGGGGATTAAACATTGCAAATCAGAGTTTTTCTGGTGATGGTTCGCCAAGTCCATCGTCTATTATTGGTTTTCACATAGGAGGTTTTGTTGACATCAAAATTGATGAAAAATTTTCTTTTCATCCTGAATTATTGTATTCTACACAAGGGAGTAAATTCGATTTTGTAGTTGATGAAGGTGAAGGTATTTTTTACACAGAAAACACTTTCTTGTTATCTTATATAAACATTCCGGTAATGTTTAAATATTATGCAACAGAAAAATTTAATTTGGAGGCAGGACCACAAATTGGTTTTTTAGTAGATTCAAAATTGAAAACTGAGGTTTTAGGGCAATCAATTACACAAGATGCAAAAGATCTTTTCGAATCCGTTGATTTTGGATTAAATCTTGGAGCTGGATATGATTTTACTAAAAGTTTTTCAGCCGGAGTTCGTTATAATTTTGGTTTAACAAATGTTTTGGAAACAGAATCTGGAGATAATTCCGAAGTTAAAAATAATGTGCTTTCAATTTCAGTTGGGTATAAATTCAAATAATTTATAATTCAAATATTTGAAACCACGCAAATCGCGTGGTTTTTTTATGTCTAAAAATAGCTTTACTTTGCTTACATGAATTGGAAAACGGATATCAAAAGTTATCAATCTTATTTGAGGATTGAAAGAGGTTTGTCTAAAAATACTATCGACAATTATTCTTTTGACATCGAACGGTTGTGTCTTTTTTTGGAGGAAAATAATATCTCAGTTTCACCAATAAAAATAGGCGAAGATACCATTCAGCAGTTTATTTATAGTGTTTCAAAAGAAGTGAATCCTCGATCGCAGGCCAGAATAATTTCGGGATTAAAAAGTTTTTTCAGCTATTTAATCTTCGAGGATTATCGCCAAGACAATCCGATGGAATTAATTGAAACTCCCAAAACAGGCCGGAAACTTCCTGATACTTTATCGGTAGAGGAAATTGATGCTTTGATATCGGCAATCGATTTAAGTTCCAACGAAGGCGAACGAAATCGAGCCATGTTGGAAATGCTTTATGGATGTGGACTTCGAGTTTCAGAATTGGTTTCCTTGAAAATTTCCGATTTATTTTTTGAGGAAGGTTTTATTAAAATTACTGGAAAAGGGAATAAGCAACGTTTTGTTCCAATAGGGAATTTGACCCAAAAATACATTCAAATTTATAGAGATTACAAAAGAACTGATTTGAATATAAAGAAAGGTCACGAAGATACTTTGTTTCTCAACAGGCGGGGAAGTCAACTTACGAGAGCAATGATTTTTACCATAATCAAAGATTTAGCGGCTAAAATCGAATTAAAAAAGAGTATCAGTCCGCATACTTTACGACATTCATTTGCCACGCATCTTCTGGAGAATGGAGCCGATTTGCGTTCGATTCAATTAATGTTAGGTCACGAATCGATAACCACAACGGAAATCTATGTGCATTTGGATAGACGATTTTTAAAAGAAGTAATTAATAATTTTCATCCTCGAAATGGATCAGATGGCAGGTAGTAGATTTCAGATTGCATAAAAAAATGACTTGTTGAAAAACAAGTCATTTTTTTATAAATTATTCCGTAATGAATTTATACTGTTATCTGAAATCTATTTCGCAATATTCACTGCTCTAGTTTCTCTAATTACTGTAACTTTTACTTGACCTGGATACGTCATTTCGGTTTGAATTTTTTGTGAAATTTCAAAGGATAAAGTGGCTGCATTTTCATCAGATACTTTTTCACTTTCTACAATTACACGAAGTTCTCTACCAGCTTGAATCGCATAGGCATTTTTCACGCCACCAAATCCGTAAGCCACTTCTTCCAAGTCTTTCAAACGTTGAATGTAGGAATCCAACACTTGTCTTCTGGCTCCTGGTCTTGCTCCTGAAATAGCATCACAAACCTGAATGATTGGCGACAACAATGATTTCATTTCGATTTCGTCGTGGTGTGCTCCAATGGCGTTGCAAACTTCTTCTTTTTCACCATATTTCTCCGCCCATTGCATTCCTAATAAAGCGTGTGGTAAATCGCTTTCAGCATCTGGAACTTTACCAATATCGTGAAGTAAACCAGCTCTTTTGGCCAGTTTTACGTTCAATCCTAATTCGGCTGCCATAATTCCGCAAAGTTTAGACACTTCGCGAGAGTGTTGCAATAAATTTTGTCCATAAGATGAACGGTATTTCATTCGACCCACCACTTTAATCAATTCAGGGTGTAAACCGTGAATTCCTAAGTCGATAACGGTACGTTTTCCCACTTCAATGATTTCGTCGTCAATTTGTTTGGTAGTTTTTGCTACTACTTCTTCGATTCGTGCTGGGTGAATTCTTCCGTCGGTTACCAATTTATGCAAAGCTAAACGTGCAATTTCTCTACGAACTGGATCAAAACAAGAAAGAATAATCGCTTCTGGCGTGTCATCAACAATGATTTCAACTCCAGTTGCGGCTTCAATCGCTCTAATGTTTCTACCTTCACGACCAATAATTCTACCTTTTACATCATCCGACTCGATGTTGAAAACGGATACGCAGTTTTCAACCGCTTCTTCTGTTCCAACTCTTTGAATGGTGTTGATAATGATTTTTTTAGCCTCTTGTTGTGCGGTAAGTTTAGCCTCTTCAATAGTATCTTGAATGTGAGACATCGCTTGGGTTTTGGCTTCAGCTTTTAATCCCTCAATCAATTGACTTTTTGCGTCTTCAGTGGATAAACCTGCAATAACTTCGAGTTGTTGAAGATGGCTTTTGTGTAACTTATCTACTTCTGATTGTTTTTTATCTAAAGTTTCAATTTTAGCGTTGTACTCTATCGTTTTTGCTTCGAAATCATCATTTACTTTTTTAGCTTTAGATAATTCATTTGAAATTTGTGATTCTTTGTCACGAATTCTTTTTTCAACCTCTGCCATCTTTTGATCGCGAGATAGAATTACTTGTTCGTGTTCTGATTTTAATTCGATAAATTTCTCCTTTGCTTGAAGTATTTTGTCTTTTTTGATGTTTTCGGCTTCAAGATTAGCATCTTTTAAGATGGAAGCAGCTTCTTTCTTTGCGTTTTTGATCAAATTAGAAATGTTGCTTTTTTCAATTATTTTGGCTAATCCAAAACCTCCTGCAATACCTACAATTCCTGAAATAATTATTGTTAAAATGTCCATAGTTGTTAAAATTTATATATAAAAAAAGCCTACATTAGATTGCTTGAATAAACTCGGAAATACAAGTTTTGAGCTAACTCGCTGTTCAAGCTTCCAAACTGAATTGGCTTGCTATAGTAACGATGATTTGCTCATTCTAAATTGTTAGTGTTGAGTTTACCAAATGTGAACTAATGTAGGCAGTATCTTAGTTTCTGTAAAGAACGTGTTTAATCTAGGAGATATTGATCTAAAAGCGCATTGATTTTTTTAATTCTTTCTATAGTCGCTACACCATCGATAGCATTATCAATTTGCTTTTGTTCTGTTTGTGACGCAAATTGCAAAGCACACATGGCTAGTACATCTTGTTTGTCGCGAACGGCATAATTTTCTTCAAATTGCTTTATCATCGTATCAATTTTCTTCGAAGCACTTCGCAGTCCTTCTTCTTGAGAGAGTTCCACAGTTAATGGATAAACTCTGTCCGCAATCGATATCTTAATTTTAAGCTTTTCGTCCATATTTTTTACTAATCTGATAGCTGTGCTATACAGTAATCAATTTCACGAATTAATGAATTTATTTTAAGCTTTGTATCTCTTTTATTCTCTTCACTGCCCAGTAATGCGTTGGCTATTTTTAGTGTTTCATACTGTGCTTTTAGGTCTTCAATTTCTTGAGACTGCGTTTGTATGATAGCTGCAGATTTTGTTAATTCAATTTTCAAATCTTGAGATTTTTTCTCCAAACTATTTATTTTTGTAAATAGTTTTTCAATCTTATTTTCAAGAGTATCAATTATTTCTGCAATTACACTCATATAGTATCCTAAGTATTACTTAATCTTACAAAGTTAGTATTCCTTTTTATTTTTACAATATTTTATTAGCTTTTTTATATAAAAAATATCAATTGTCAGTATAACAGTTGATTATAATTTTAGTTGCCTATATAAATTTTTGTAAACTACTTTTTTTTATCTTAGCAAAAATCAATTCTATGAGATTTAGCCTGTTTTTTATCTTTTTTTATTATTCTATTTTCGCCCAAGTCAATTATCCAACAGATTATTTTAGGCCTCCTTTAGATATTCCAATGCAGTTATCTGGAAATTTTGGAGAGTTGAGACCGAACCATTTTCATGCCGGGTTTGATTTTAAAACCTTGCAAAAAGAAGGTTTAGAAGTTCATGCTGTGGCTGATGGCTATGTCTCAAGAATAAAAATTTCAACCTTTGGAAACGGAAAAACAATTTATATTACTCATTCTAATGGCTATACTTCAGTTTATGGACATTTACAAAGAGCAACCGATGCGATAGAAGATTTTATCAAAAAAACACACTACGAGGAACAATCTTTTGAAATTGAAAAGTATCTCAAACCTGGTGAATTAGTTGTTACGAAAGGCCAGATTATTGGGCTTTCCGGAAATACAGGAGCTTCTGAGGGACCTCATTTACATTTTGAATTTCGAGATAATATCACTGAAAATATTATAAATCCAATGCTTTTTGGGTTTGATAAATTCTTGAAAGACACTAAAAAACCTATTGTATATGCTGTTTATGCTTATCCAATAGACAATGAATCTATGGTAAATCAATCCAAACGACCTTTATTATTGAACCTGGTTTTACAAAAGGATGGGGCCTATTTGGGAGATCAAGTGGTTGCCAATGGTAGAATTGGTTTTGGTATAAATACTTTCGATTATGATGATGTATCATTCAACAAAAATGGGGTTTATAAAGTACAAACATTTTACAATGGTAATCCTAATTTTGGTTATCAATTTGACACCTATTCTTTTGATGAAATGCGATATATCAATGCGTTGATTGACTACCCGATGTATAAAAAAACACAGCAAAGAGTACAAAAATTATTTATGAAATCTCCTTATAATTTTAGTATTATTAAAACTGATGCTACCAATGGAGTTGTAAATGTTGTACCCAATTTGACAGGGCAATACCGCATAGTAGTTGCTGACTTTTTTGGTAATTTGACCACAGTATCTATCCCGATTGTCACTAAAGTTTTACCTGTTATTATTGAAAAGGAGCCCATTTCAAAATATTTTGTAAAAGCAAAAAACGAATCAAATTTTACTAAAGAAAACATGTCAGTTTTCTTTCCTCCAAATACTTTCTATGAAGATTTCAATTTGAATTTTGATGTTAAAAACGATACCTTATTTCTGCATAGCGATACCGTGCCTGCACATTCCAATTTTACTATTGAAATAGAAGATCATAAATTCAGCGAAGCTCAAAGAGAAAAATTATTTATTGGCTCCATTGGTGTAAATAAGATTGGATATAATTATACTTTTCGAAAAGACAGTATTTTCAAAATTAATGTAAAAACTTTAGGCAAATATGCTTTGGTATTAGACACTGTGCCGCCAAAAATTACAATTTCTAAACCCATCGAAGGACAATGGCTAACCAACAGGAAATTTATTCAATTCTCCATCAGCGATGGCTTATCAGGAATTAAATCCTATAACGGTTATCTGAACGGGAAATGGATTTTATTCGAATATGACAATAAAACCAAGAAAATCACCCATAATTTCAGTGACGGAATTGTTGCCGAAGGAGCCAATGAATTAAAAATTATTGTGATGGATAATTTAGGAAATTCTACTATCTTTGAAACTCGTTTTTTTCGAAGTCAAAAACAATAAAATCAAATTTCTTGGGTCTACATAAATTAATACTCGTTTTCTGCTTGTTCTGTTTCGGATTCTTTGCCTCTGCACAATCTGCTCGGATAAAAGGAGTTATTCTTGATAAAAATAATCAACCAGTTTCCAATGTAAATGTTTCGAGCCAAGGCATCGGGACTCGATCCAATGCCAATGGTTTTTATATTTTGACGGTTCCTGCCAATCAAAAGGTTGTCGTTGTTTTTTCGCATATTTCTTTAAAAAAAGCTACGGTTGCTATTACCCTAAAGACTGATGAAGATTACGAATTCAATTTGGTTATGAACGACCAAGATGAACAAATGGGTGAAGTAATTATTACGGTAAATAATAAAAAAAGAGTTCAGGGTGTTACCGTTTTAGAGCCCGAAATGATTCGGAAAATTCCTGGTGCCAATCCAGGAGTCGAAAATATTTTGAAATCCTTGCCGGGTGTAAATTCCAATAATGAATTGAGTACGCAATATGCCGTTAGAGGCGGAAATTATGACGAAAATTTAGTGTATGTAAACGAAATCGAAGTCTATCGTCCTTTCCTAATTCGTTCCGGTCAACAAGAAGGATTGAGTTTTACCAATACCGACTTGGTTCAAAATGTTGATTTTTCGGCTGGAGGATTTCAATCCAAATTTGGTGATAAATTATCCTCAGTGTTAGATATTACGTATCGAACACCTACTCAATTTGGAGCCGTTGCCGAAGCAAGTTTACTTGGCGCAAGTGTAGCCGTAGATGCCGTTTCCAAAAACGGAAAATGGTCAACCGTTAACGGAATTCGCTATCGCAACAATTCACTTTTAGTGGATAGCCAAGAAACGCAAACGAATTATACTCCCGTATTTGCGGACTTTCAAACCAATGTCAATTTCAAGCCTTCTGACAAATGGGAATTTAGTTTTTTGGGTAATATTTCTTCCAACGATTATAAATACCAACCCTTAACCCGTCAGACTAATTTTGGAACCATTGATGATCCAATGGCTTTGTTGATTTATTATGAAGGTCAGGAAAAAGATAAATATACCACTGTTTTTGGCGCTGTAAAGTCAACTTATACTGCTTCGAAAAATTCTACGTATAAATTGATTGCATCTGCTTATCATACTCAAGAACAAGAATATTATGATATTTTGGCACAATACCGTTTGGGCGAAGTAGATTCTAATTTTGGTTCTGAAAATTTTGGAGATGTTGCTTTCACGAGAGGAATTGGCGCACAACTCAATCATGCCAGAAATGATTTAGATGCTTTAATTATCAATACTGAATTAAAAGGAATTCACAATTGGAAAAAAAACCAATTCGAATGGGGAGCTAAATTCACGCGCGAATCCATCCGGGATCGTGTAATTGAGTGGGAAGTAATTGATTCGGCTGGATTTTCGATAAATCCACCCATTGAATTTTTACCAAAAAACGACCAGCCGTATTCACCATATACAGGTCCATTGGTTCCGTATCAAAATGTGAGAGCGACAAATTTTGTTGACATTAATCGATTTTCAGGTTATGTGCAATGGAGTCGAAAAGGGTATATTGGCAACAACGAAATTTGGATGAATGCCGGAGTTCGTTCACAAAATTGGACAGTTTCTGGCGACAATATTACGAGTTTTACACAAATTACTTTCAGTCCAAGAGCACAATTTTCGTTGAAACCCAATTGGAACAAGGATATGTTTTTCCGACTTTCGGGAGGATTGTATCATCAACCGCCGTCTTATCGGGAGTTGCGTGATGCCAATGGAGTAGTGCAACCCGATGTCAAAGCACAGCAATCCATACACATTGTTTTGAGTAATGACTATAGTTTCAAGATGTGGAATCGTCCTTTCAAAATGGTTTCGGAAGTGTATTATAAATCGTTGACAGACGTAAATCCTTATACTTTGGACAATGTTCGAATTCGGTATGCTGCAGCCAATAATGCCAAAGCGTATGCCGAAGGATTTGACTTTAGATTGAACGGTGAATTTGTTCCGGGAACTGAATCTTGGTTCAGTTTTGGTTATCTAAAAACCGAAGAAAATATCGACAACAAAGGATTTATTTCGAGACCAACCGACCAAAGATTGAAATTTGCGCTTTTATTTCAAGATTATATGCCTAAGATTCCAAGTATCAAATTATACCTTAATTTAGTTTATAATACAGGTTTGCCTGGAGGTTCACCTTCCTATGCAGATCCTTATTTGTACCAAAGTCGATTAAATGATTATCGCCGTGCCGATGTAGGTTTTTCCAAAGTTTTAATTGATGAACAAAATCCTTCTGATAAAAAATGGTTGCAAAGTTTCAAGGAATTGGCCATTGGATTGGAAATTTTCAACCTTTTCGACAACCAAAACGCGATTACCAATACTTGGGTTCGTGATGTGTATTCCAAAAATCAATACGCTATTCCTAATTATATGACCACACGAGTTTTCAATGTGAAGGTCAATATGAGGTTTTGATTTTGTTCTTTTTAGAAGAAAGACTAGTTACGTAATTTTAAGAGTTGGTCGGAATTTTACATATAAAACGTGAATTCATGAAAAATTTTTACATATCAATCGAAAGGCTTGGCGATGTCCATTTAAAATTTCATTTAGAACGTTTAGCATCATTTGAACAAGCAAATGATTTACTAGATAATTTTATTTATATAGATGATATACCACAATTGGTCGTAACAGACGATAAAAATATTCTTGCTAAATATAAAGCGGGTATTACAGAACATGATTTGAGAGCAATGTGTGATCTTCCGTTTAGTAAAAGTAAAATAACATTAAATCCGGTAGCAAATATACTTTTATCAAGAGACATATTTAATTATTTTGAACTTATTAAAAATCGTAAAATTTTATCAGCACATACAAGTTTCAGAAAAACGTATTTTGATTATGAAGAATATGAAACTTTTGATAAATGGGAGATTAATCGGATATTTTGGCATACAAAGATGCCCGATAGATATCGAACAAAGGAAATGTGTGTTGATGAAAAATTTAGTTATAGGGTTATAACAGTTGCGACATTAAATGATTTTAATAAATTACTTAATGTTGACATTTTATCGATAGGAACATCTATAAATTTAAAAATAAATTGGGAATATATCGATGGAATTCTTCGATATTATGATCCGATTACTAAATTTAGGGTTTATATAATGCCAGAAATTTTAGAAAATTTGAAAAAGGTAGAACCAAAGGCAAATATTGCACTTCTAATTAAAACACGCACTAATGAAGAACTTTATGTAGAATATGTAGTAGATTCTTTTTATATTTATGAAGAATTTGTGCCAAAATCTCTATTTGATTTTTCTTGTGACGATGATTTACCTTTTTAAAAACCATTTCGAATTGTCGTTTGCCAATATAGTAGGATTAAACTTAATTTTAAGATGGTTTATTACAGGTAAAATTAGTCATTAACTGAAAGATTAGGCTTCCTTAATCTGCAACATCGCCAAGTGATCAAGTTTTAGTGGTAGCCCCATAAAAATGTAATTAAATTCATAAAATATGCAAAAAGATGAAGGTTTTTGGGAATATTTACACCCAAAGGTTTACGAGTTAGCTAAACAAAGATTCGAAAATGGAGAATTTGCCGATGCAGTTTTAGCTTGTTTGAGAGAAGCAAATCATATTATCAAAAAATATACTTTATCAAAAACTGGTAATGAATATGATGGAGCCGTATTAATGACAAGAGCTTTCTCCGTAAATAATCCGGTAATTCAGTTTGCTGATATTACAACAGAAACTGGAAGAAATATTCAGCAAGGATATATGAAAATGTTTGAGGGAATGATAATCGGAATTCGCAATCCAAAATCTCACGAAAATATGTATCCTGATAAAGTGAAAACTGTACATTTTCTTTATCAAGCGAGTTTTATTTTTGTGAAGCTGGATGAATTTGGAGTAATTGAAGCAGTTGAAAATCTAAAACAAAAAGGCAATCATAACAACTAGGGTTTTGTTGTGCAATATCTCCAAAAAACATACACAACGATCAATACAAATTGACAATGGAATTAAGAGTTATACCTCCGAGAAAAAAATCACCGAATAAATATGATGATGGTTTTACTTTTGTTATACCTGCAAAAGTAGTTGAAATTCAGAATAATAATCAAGTTGGAAGAGTTGTGCCAATTGTAATTGAAAGATTAGATTTTGCCACAGGAGATTTAATAAAAAGTAAAGGAATTACTTTTCAAGGATCCTTGGATATTTTTAATGGTTTAAATCTGCAACCTCCATTCTATTCTGATTGTATAGTTTTTAAAGACAATGGAAAAATACGTTTTAAAGTAACTGGAATATACAATGCTGGTTTCGAGGAATTATTCTATTCAGTTTCTGACAATATTTTAGATAATGATGAAAGACAAATAATGGATGTATTTAAATCAAATTATAAAGAACTACTGGAATGGTGCAATGAACTTTAGAATATATTGTTTTTTTTGATAAATGAATTATTGTTTACAGAACGATTAGAACAATTTAAAATATAAATAATTATGGGTTTTACAATTATACCAAAGTGTAACAATTGTGGATATAGTACAGATTCAATTGCTGTTGGAGGAGGAAGATTTAATCATCTTACGAGATGTGGTGCGCCAGCTTTGAATGTTGAATCCAACGAAATTGAACAAATAAATTTGTATGATTATACAAAAACAGAAATCGTTAAAAAAAGATTTCTTTTCTTTTTTTATAAAAGTGTTACAATCGAAACAAAGAATGAAAAATATACCCCATATTATGAATCTAGTATGTTCATTAATGATTCAGAAATTGGAAGTTATAATTGGAGTAATAAATATTATAAAAAAAATAAAAATTTTTGTCCCAAATGTAAAACCTATAATTTAGATTTTTTAAATGGAGGAATTATGTTTGATTGAAACAATTAATAAACAACAATCCAACGAAAAAAAACTACTATCAACCGCCTTTTTGACTATATAGCGGTTAATTTGAAGTTGGGTGTGCTTGTAATTGTTAATTAAATATTGAGAATCAGGTAATAGCCTTCGCATTAGATTTAGGTATTTGGCTAAATCAAAATATCACTCTCCAAATCTGATTTTTCTATCGTGATATCAAATCCTAATTTTGAAACCAATTCGATAACGAGGTTTTTATACCAGTTTTCTGATTTGGGGTGAATGTAGATTTTCTCGATTAGTTGGTTGATGTCCACATTTATTTTTAGGCCATCATTCAATTTGATGTTGCTTTGGGTAACATCCGAAAGGATGCGAACTTCTCTTTCGTATTGAAAACTTTTTCGCTTGAACAAGAAAGGAAAAAACATATCATCAAACGGAATGTATTCTTTTTTGTAATCAATATAGTTTACTTCGCCAATGTATTGATCGTATTTTTTTTCAGGAACGACCGCGTTTTGCAATCGTCCAATCGTGGATTGAATGGCTAATCCTTCGCTGTTTTGGGTGAAAATTTGCCACATTGCAAAGGATTCATATTCGTTAATGTGCCAACTACTCACAGCTACTTTTTCGCGATGTGATTTGTAATAATTAAGAAATTCGGGATTATTTATGGATAATTTTTTTATTTCCTCGTAGGTTGGTTCGCTAAAAGTACCTTCGTATTGGTCTTCAAATTTGTCCGAACGGGACATAAAAAGTTTCTGTGACATCAGTAAATCGAGAAACTTAGACAAGTCCAAGTATTTCCAAACGACAGTGTCGGGATCTTCAGGAAGTGTTATGTTTTTGTTGTCGAGGTACATTTTGTGAATTAAAAATTAAAAATCCGTCAAAATCTGTGTCTTCGCAAAGCGAATCCGTTTTATCTGTGTTCAATAAAAGAGTCAATATGATGATGAGATTGCTTCGTTCCTCGCAATGACAGATTATTCAAAAGACTGCATCATAACCAATTTGTTATACGTTCCATTCATCGCAATGAGTTCTTCGTGGGTCCCTTGCTCGACGATTTCCCCTTTTTGCATCACCACAATCTTGTCTGCTTTTTGAATAGTCGAAAGTCGGTGCGCAATCACAATCGAAGTCCTGTTTTGCATCATATTTTCCAAGGCAACTTGAACAAATTTTTCGCTTTCAGTATCCAATGCCGATGTAGCTTCGTCCAAAATCATAATCGGAGGATTTTTTAAAACGGCACGAGCAATAGACAATCGTTGTTTTTGTCCACCCGAAAGTTTGTTTCCGCTGTCGCCAATGTTAGTGTGAATGCCAAGCGGTAAATTTTGAACAAATTCATAAGCATTGGCAATTTTCAAGGCCTCGATAATTTCGTCGTCGGTTGCGTCCAATTTTCCGAGTGAAATATTGGCTTTTATAGTATCATTAAATAAAATGCTGTCTTGAGTTACTAAGCCCATCAAACCTCTGAGAGATTGCAAATTCATATCTTTAATGTTGACAGAATCAATAGCAATTGTTCCTTCATTTACATCATAAAAACGAGTCAATAAATTGGCAATCGTGCTTTTTCCGCTTCCCGATTGCCCAACAAGAGCCACGGTTTGTCCTTTTTTTACTTCAAGTGAAAAATGCTGCAAAACGGTTTCTTCTTCATATTTGAAGTTGATATTTTGTATGGAAATTTTTGAATCGAAAGTGTGTTTTTCGACCGCATTTTCTTTGGAAGTGATTTCGTTTTCGACCTCTAAAACTTCAAAAACTCTTTGGGCAGCTGCCAAACCATTTTTCACGGAATACGAAGCTTTAGAAATTGCTTTTGCTGGCGTAAGAATGTTATATGCCAAAGTCAAGTAAACTATAAATGCAGAACCATCTAAGGTTTTATCGACCAAAACCAAATTTCCTCCGTACCAAAGCAAGGTAGCAATGGTTGTGATTCCCATAAACTCGCTTAATGGCGATGCTAAATTGTTTTTGTTTCCTATGCTGTTCGATAGTTTTAGCAATCGTGTGATGGAATCGTTGAACCTGTTTTTGAAAGTGTTTTCGGCATTATAACTTTTTACGACTTTCAATCCACTTAAACTTTCTTCTACAATAGAAATAAGCAAGCCGCTTTCGCTCTGTGCTCTTAACGATTTAGCCTTTAGGTTTTTACCAATTTTTGAAATAATAAATCCCGAAATGGGTATGAAAATTAAAACAAATAAAGTCAGTTTTGCACTAATAATAAACATGGTAATCAGTGCAAATACAATGGTTAATGGTTCTTTTACAACAAGTTCTAAAATAGAAAAAAATGAATTTTGAACTTCGTTGACATCGCCAAGCATTCGAGCCATCACGTCTCCTTTTCTTTTTTCGGAATAATAGGAAATGGGCAATTCGATTATTTTGTCGAACATCGTTTTTCTCAAATCACGCAATACGCCATTTTTCAGGTGCATGATGTGATAGGAAGCCAGATAATTGAACAAGTTTTTTAACAAAAACGTGGAAATGACCAAAACAACCACCAGTAATAATGCAAATTGGGGGCCGCTTCCTTTTGTTAATTCTGAAATTTGATAATACAAGGATTCCTTGCCAAAACGCATAATGCTTCCTATTCCTTCATAAACAGGAGCTTTTTCGATTAGTTTGGTTTTACCAAAAAGCACTTCGAGCATTGGCAATAACGTCAACATCGAGATAGTGCTGAACAAGGCATACAAAATGTTGTAAATCACGTTCCAAACGATATGCGATTGATACGGTTTTGTATAGGGTAATAGTTTTATCAGGTTTTTGTCCATTTATTTTCTGTTGATGTTTTCTGCTATGGCTATGGCTTTTTCCAATTTTTCCAGCAATAGTTTTTTTTCGGGCAATAAAGTTAAATATTCTGCCACTTTGATTTGCTCGTCATTGTCAAGCATTAAATAATTGATTTGTTCTGGAGATTTTTCGCTGCAAAGAATCAAACCAATGGGTTTGTTTTCTCCCTCTTTTTGTTCGTTTTTCTCTAACCAACGAAGATATAATTCCATTTGCCCTTTGTAATTGGCTTTAAATTTTCCTAGTTTCAAATCTATGGCAACCAAACTTTTTAGACCTCGGTGATAAAAAAGCAAATCAATATAAAAATCTTCGTTGTCAATAATTATTCTTTTCTGACGGGCTAAAAAAGCAAATTCGCTACCCATTTCGGTTATAAAATATTGAAGCTGTGCCAAAATGGAACCTTCTAAATCTTTCTCAGAATAACTATCGTGTAAACCTAAAAAGTCTAAAAAATAAGGATCCCGAAAGGCTAAATCGGGACTTATTTTCTTTTCGGTTTCTAATGTTTTTAATTCATTGACGATAGTTTGCTCAGGTTTTTTGCTAATAGCCGTTCTTTCAAAAAGCATACTTTCCATCCGTTCTTGCAAAGTTCGAACACTCCATCTTTCGTGAACTGTCATTTGAATGTAAAACTCTCGTTTTATTGGGTTTTCTATATAAATTAGGGTTCTAATGTGCGACCAACTCAATTGTGCACACACTGTGTGCACAATTGTAACGTCTTGAAAAACAGTATTTAACTTTATAAAACTATGGAGATTCCTTTTGTTAAATCCATTCCCATATCTATTAGATAGGGCAATGCTTAAATTTAGAATAAGTTTCTTCCCATAATCGGCTCTGTCATTTTTTAGAATATCTTCATTGATGGTTTTTCCAATGTTCCAATACAATAAAGTTAATTCTTGATTGACTGTTTTGGCAACAATATGACGCGTTTGGTCTATTAAACCGACAATCGAATTTAATAGTTTTGGAGCGTCATTCGTGTCCAGTTTATCCATTAGCTCAACTGCATAGCTGCAATGATGTTTTTGATTTTGTCATTTAGTACAGCTTCCACTTTCGTGAAATTTTCTACGCTGTCCAATTCGGTGTTTACGCTGATGTAGAATTTAATTTTTGGTTCGGTTCCGCTTGGTCTTGCACAAATTTTCGAACCATCTTCAGTATAATAAATCAACACATCCGATTTTGGAATGTTCATCGTTTCTTCTTCGCCTGTCAATAGATTTTTGGCAACAGATGATTTGTAATCTTCCAACATAATCACACGTTGTCCATTGATTTCTTTCACAGGGTTTTCACGTAAATCAACCATCATTTGATTGATTTGGGCTAAACCTTCCATTCCTTTTTTGGTTATCGAAATCAAATGTTCTTTATAAAAACCGTGTTCTACGTATAATTGTTTTAATTCTTTATAAACTGAACTTCCGTTAGCTTTTACTTGAGCGGCCAATTCGCAAATCAATAAAGTAGCAGCAACCGCATCTTTATCGCGAACGGCATCTCCAACCATAAATCCAAAACTTTCTTCGCCACCGCCAATGAATTCCAATTCTGGAAAATCCTTGATCATTTTGGCAATCCATTTAAAACCTGTTAAACCTACTTTGCATTCCACGCCATAAGCTGTGGCCAATTCCATAATCATTGGAGTGGAAACAATAGTCGAACCTACAAATTGTTTTCCGTTGATTTTGTTTGCTTTTTTCCATTCTTTCAATAGAAATGCAGTCATCAAAATCATCGTTTGATTTCCATTCAATAAAATCATTTTACCTTCGTTATTTCGAACGGCAACACCCAATCTATCGCAATCTGGGTCAGTTCCAACAACAATATCAGCATTGGTTTTGTCTGCCAATGCTAATGCCATAGTCAATGCTTCTGGCTCTTCAGGATTTGGAGATTTCACCGTTGGGAAGTCACCATTTGGAACTCTTTGTTCTTCAACAATATTCACATTTGGATAACCCGCTTGCGCAAAAGTATCGGGAACCAAAGTAATAGAAGTCCCGTGCAAAGAAGTGAAAACAATGTTCAAATTGTTTTTTGCCTCTTGCGAAGTTCCAAAACTTGCATTCTCGATAGTCGATTTGATGAAAGCTTGGTCAATTTCAGAATCTATATATTGAATTAAATTTTCGTTGGCGTCAAACTTAATTTGGTTGTAATTTAAGTTTTCAATAGTGTTGATGATGTCACCATCTTGCGGAGGAACGATTTGTCCACCATCTTCCCAATAAACTTTGTAACCGTTGTATTCCGGTGGATTGTGCGATGCAGTCAAAACAATTCCGCATTGGCAACCCAAATATTTTAGGGCAAAAGACAACTCTGGAGTTGGTCTCAAATCCGAAAATAAATACACTTGAATACCATTTGCAGAGAAAACATCAGCAACTGTTTTAGCCAAAGTTTTACTATTGTGACGACAGTCAAAAGCGATAACTGCTTTTAAAGGTTGGTTTGGAAACGCAATTTTCAAATAATCAGAAAGTCCTTGCGTGCTTTTTCCAAGCGTGTATTTGTTAATGCGATTGTTTCCAACACCCATAACACCACGCATTCCACCAGTTCCGAATTCTAGATTTTTATAAAAACTTTCTTCTAAATCCTTTGGAGAAGAAGTCATCATTTCGATAACGGCTTCTTGAGTTTTTGCGTCAAATGTTGGTGTTAACCATTCGTTTACTGCGTCTAAAATGTTTTGTTTGATTTCCATTTTATTTGTTTTTTAAAATTATTTTTATCAGGAGCTACTTCCTGCTATTCGCTACAATCTTTTTTCAAACTCCTTTTTTTGTGCAACTAAAAAAGAACTTCCGTTGGTCGCTTTTTTTATTTTACAAAAAATAGTCGTTTTTCAAAAAGGATTTTCGCTGCTATCAGGGCTAAATCGTAATTTTTTATAAACTTGAGGACGCAAATTTCGTCCTCAAGTTGTGTTTTTTGTTTTTGAGGTCACAAAATTGTGTCCTCAAAACTAGAAAATTAATTTATTTCCTTCGAAACCTTGTATCGTTCCTCATTATTTTTGGTTCTTAAAATGATTTCACCTAGAAATCCAGCCAAAAACAGTTGCGTTCCCAAAATCATAGTTGTCAAAGCAATAAAAAACCAAGGATTGTTGGTAACCAAAGTGTATTTCATTCCGTTATACATATGGTATAATTTTGAAATTCCGATGTAGCCAGCAGCAAAAAATCCTATAAAGAACATCATCGAACCTAAAGCACCAAACAAGTGCATTGGTCTTTTCCCGAATCGGGAAAGAAACCAAATCGTTATTAAATCAAGAAACCCATTGACAAAACGATCCATTCCGAACTTGGTTTCACCGTATTTTCTGGCTTGGTGTTGTACCACTTTTTCGCCAATTTTGCCAAAACCGGCATTTTTTGCCAAAACTGGGATGTAACGGTGCATTTCACCCGAAACTTCCACGTTTTTCACAACAACATTTTTGTAGGCTTTCAATCCGCAATTGAAATCGTTTAATTGTACGCCCGAAGTTTTTCTGGCAGCCCAATTGAATAATTTTGATGGAAGATTTTTGGCAACAACAGAGTCGTATCTTTTCTTTTTCCAACCAGAAACCAAGTCGAAATTTTGAGATGTAATCATTTCGTATAATCCTGGAATTTCTTCTGGACTGTCTTGTAAATCGGCATCCATTGTGATGATGACATCGCCTTGAGCTTTGGCAAAACCAGCGTGTAAGGCTTGGGATTTGCCAAAGTTTTTCATGAAGCGAATGCCTTTTACATTTGGATTTTCGGATGCTAATTCCTCGATAATTGTCCAAGAATTATCAGAACTTCCATCATCTATAAAAATGACTTCGTACGAATAATTGTTCGACTTCATTACCGAAATAATCCAAGTGTACAATTCTTTAATTGATTCGTCTTCGTTAAGAAGAGGAATAAGTATAGATAAATTCATTTATTTTTTATTCTTGAGTAGGTTTGCTTTTAAAGATTAAAGCTAATAATAATCCAAAAAGCGCACTTCCAGCAATACTAAAAGCAGATCCTTTTATTAATTCAAGTGTAGAATATGGACTACTTTCTTGCATTTTTTTAACCGCCTCGTTGATTGCTGATGATGGAGCTCCAAATTTTTCCATCGTTTCAACAGTGTATTTAATGGTAATTTCATTTAATGTGTCTTTTACCGAAGGGTCTATAACATTAAATAGAAGAATATTGAAACTTACAGAAATTAATATCCCAATAACAGCAGAGATAAAATAAGTAGTAAAGGCCTCTTTAAAGGAGAAAATGCCTTTTAATTCTTTTTTGGTTTTTGATAATAAAACTATTCCAATGGTGATGTAAAATAAAAAAATTATAATCCCAAGCCACCATTTTGTAAATAAATTTAAATCGATTGAATAAATAGCAGTTGTAATTAATGCGCTTACAACACCAGTAATTATTCCAAAGGAAACCCCATTTTTCTTTATAATCTCGTTCATAATTGAAAGTTTTTATTTAATAATCTACAAATATAACAATTCCCAATTTATTCAAGGGTAAAATTCGTTTTTTACGTTTATAAAAAAAATCAAACTAAACATTTGATTATTGAAAAATTAGTGTAAATTTGCAGACTCAAAATAAATAATAGGTTTTAAACAAAAAGAGTAGTTGCATTTACACCTTTTTCGAAAGACGAGAAAGCTTCAAAATTAAAACGCTCAAAAAAATAAATAAAATAAAGATGAAAAAAGGAATTCACCCAGAAAATTACAGATTAGTTGCATTTAAAGACATGTCTAATGAAGACGTTTTTATCACTAAATCTACTGCAGATACTAAAGAAACAATCACTGTTGACGGTGTTGAATATCCAGTTGTAAAAATGGAGATCTCTAGAACTTCGCACCCTTTTTACACAGGTAAATCTAAACTTATCGATACTGCAGGACGTATTGATAAATTCAAAACTAAATACGCTAAACACGGTAAATAATATTTATCAGTTTAATAATATAGGAAGTCCCGATTTTATCGGGACTTTTTTTATTTTTATTGCATCCAAAACTTTGTAACTTTGAACTTCTAATGTACGGACAAGTCGCAACTTGTCCCTAACAAAAAATACACTATGAATTATATACTTTTCGACGGGCCAGCCAGAAATGCTTTATTGCCTTTTACTTTCACGCGTCCAGTTGCTGATATTCTTATTGGAATTATGAACATTCGTCAAAAATGGGAAATGCGTTTGGGTTCGACTACGACAACATTAACCGAGGAATATTTGTCCGAAAAATTTCCAATGGTGGAAATGGAGGAAAATATAATGATAAACGCATCCTTTCTTCCTAATGCAATTTTGGTAGAAATGGTCAGTAATCTTTCGTCAAACCAAGCTATTTTTAAGGGAGAGGATGTCATTGCGTTTTTTACTAATGAAAATCAGGAAGCAGTAGATTTTGACACCTATGAAATTATAGAATTCGAAGGAGATTGTATCAGAATTGAGCATACTTATGATATTTTTTCCAAAAATGCTGCTGCGATTAAAGAAGATTTTGAACTTTTAACCGAAGGCCGAAAATCGCAACCCATTCCTAAAAGTGTCAATACCATTGGCAAAGAAAATATATTTATTGAAGAGGGAGCAAAGTTGGAGTTTGTTACGCTGAATGCTACAAATGGACCAATTTATATAGGAAAAGATGCCGAAATTATGGAAGGTTCCGTTATTCGTGGACCTTTTGCTTTATGTGAAGGGGCTATCGTGAAGATGATGGCAAAAATATATGGAGCAACCACCGTTGGGCCTTATTCCAAAATTGGAGGAGAAGTAAATAATGCAGTATTATTTGCCTATTCTAATAAAGGTCACGACGGGTTTTTAGGAAATTCCGTGCTTGGCGAATGGTGTAATATCGGAGCGGATACCAATACTTCTAACTTGAAAAATAATTATGAAGAAGTAAAACTGTGGAATTATGAAACTGAATCTTTTGAAAAAACAGGACTTCAATTTTGTGGATTAATGATGGGTGATCACAGTAAATGCGGGATTAACACCATGTTCAATACGGGAACTGTAGTAGGTGTTAGTGCTAATGTTTTTGGTGCTGGATTTCCACGCAACTTCGTGCCGAGTTTTTCTTGGGGAGGACCAGCAGGAACTACAGTTTATATGACTCGAAAAGCTTTTGAAACCGCTCGATTGGTAATGAGTCGCAGAAATATTGACTTTGATGAAAAAGAAGCCGCCATTTTGCAACACGTTTTTGACGAAACGAAAATTTGGAGGAAAGAGTAAAGTTTCAATACTATTTATTGGCCGCAGATTCACAGATTAAAATTAATCAGCGAATCTGCGGTTTTTATTTTATAAATTATAGAAATATTGTTTGTAAATTTGCAACCTCAATTTTTTGACAACGATTTCATTAATTGAGCGATTTTATGGGAAATAGAAAAAAAGTAGCGTTCTACACGCTAGGTTGCAAGCTGAATTTTTCGGAAACATCTACAATAGCCCGAAGTTTTCAGGACGAAGGTTTTGACCGCGTCGATTTTGAAGAAGTGGCCGATATGTATGTTATCAACACCTGTTCGGTAACTGAAAATGCCGACAAACAATTCAAGCAAGTTGTGCGAAAAGCGATGAAACTCAACGACAAAGCTTTTGTTGCCGCCATTGGTTGTTATGCCCAATTGAAACCAGAAGAATTAGCCAATGTTGACGGAGTTGACTTGGTTTTGGGAGCCACCGAAAAGTTTAAAATTACCGATTATATTAATGATTTATCGAAAAATGATTTTGGCGAAGTGCATTCCTGCGAAATCGAGGAAGCTGATTTTTACGTGGGAAGTTATTCCATTGGCGACAGAACCCGTGCTTTCTTGAAAGTGCAGGACGGCTGCGATTACAAATGTACCTATTGCACGATTCCCTTGGCGAGAGGAATTTCCAGAAGTGATGAATTAGAAAATGTGTTGAAAAATGCCAAAGAAATTTCAGAACAAGGAATCAAAGAAATTGTCTTGACTGGAGTGAATATTGGCGATTATGGTAAGGGAGAATTTGGAAACAAAAAACACGAACATACTTTCTTGGAATTGGTTCAGGAATTGGATAAAGTGGAAGGAATCGAAAGATTAAGAATTTCATCCATCGAACCGAATTTATTAAAGAATGAAACCATAGAATTTGTGTCGAAAAGTAGAACTTTTGTACCGCATTTTCATATTCCGTTGCAATCCGGAAGTAATGAAATCCTGAAGTTGATGAAACGCCGTTACCAACGGGAAATATACACAGAAAGAGTAAATAAAATTCGGGAAGTGATGCCCGATGCTTGCATTGGCGTGGACGTGATTGTTGGTTTTCCTGGTGAAACCGACGAGCATTTCTTGGAAACCTATCATTTTTTGAATGATTTAGACATTTCTTATTTACACGTTTTTACTTATTCGGAACGTGACAATACGGAAGCTGCGGAAATGGAAGGCATTGTTCCTGCCAATGTCCGAGCAAAAAGAAGTAAAATGTTGCGTGGATTATCGGTGAAAAAACGTCGTGCTTTTTATGAAAGCCAAATCGGAACCAACAGAACAGTTCTTTTCGAAAGTGATAATAAAGAAGGTTACATTCACGGATTTACCGAAAATTATGTGCGTGTAAAAACACCTTGGAATCCAGAATTAGCCAATACTTTACAAGAAATTAATTTGACAAAAATTGATGAAGATGGAAGTGTGAGAATGGAGTTCTTGAATATTGAGGTTTAAATTGAATCACAAATTTCTATAAATAATAAAAACCCCTTTTTGTGAGGGGTTTTGTCATTTAAAAGATAAAAACAAATTACGGATTTGTTGACCAAATACTGCTGTTTTTTATAAAAACGCGTCGGTTTAATTTTAATTGTGCGATTATTAATTCGGCCATATCTTCGGACTGCATCACTTTTTCGGGATTGCCATCAGTAAGTTTCAGTTCTATCGCCAAATCTGTGGCGACAGTACTTGGTGTTAGTGCGGTTACACGAATATTGTGTTTTCGAACTTCCTGCATCAACGAATCGGTTAATCCTAAAACTGCAAATTTGGAAGCGCTATAAGCACTTGTCATAGCATTTCCGTTTAGCCCTGCCGTTGAGGAAATATTGATGATATCTCCAGTTTGTTTTTCGATCATACTAGGTAAAACGGCACGAGTTACATAATACGTTCCCATTAAATTTACCTGAATAATACGTTCCCAAGCCGCTGGTTCCAATTCTAAGAATTTTCCAAAAGCTGCAATTCCAGCATTGTTGATCAAAATATCGATGGTTTTGAATTCCGCTAAAGCTTTTTCAACGGCAGCATTTACTGAATTGATATCGGCTACATCGGCAGTTATTGCTAGTGCTTTTACTCTTAAGGAACGTGCTTTTGCGGCTACATTTTCGATTTCGTCTTGAGTACGTGCCAATAAAATCACATTCACTCCTTCTTTGGCCAAAGCCAATGCGATTGCTTTTCCAATACCTTTCCCAGCTCCCGTAATCAGGGCATTTTTATTTTTTAAGTCGTTCATTTTTGCTTTCTTTTTGTTCAAAAACAAAGTTAAGGCATTTGATTTGGCTTGTGGTTGTAAGTAATGTGAAAAAAAAGATAAATTTTATCAAATAGATTATTTCACGGTTTCTACCAAGCGAATGAATTCAGCTTTGTAACCTTCTTCGTCATTCGACAATCCTTCTTTGGCTAGTCTTTTAATGTCTTCCGAAGATTTATTGGGAACCAAATTGGAATCTCTTAATTTCAGTCCAAACCAAGCGACAGCAGCACTGAATTTGAAATCATCCGAAGAATTTTTCAGCGGAGTGGATTTGTTTTCTATCACTTTTACCATTTCGATACTGCTGTCTCCGTCAGGTTTTTTGTAACGGAATTTTATGGTTGCCAGTTCGTCAGAATATTCATTTTCGTTAGCGGCAACTTTAGTGTATTTTAAGTCAGGTTGATTAGTTAGAAATTCGCTTTTTACACCTGTTGGAATCACTTCATACAAAGCGGTAACGGTATGATTGCTTCCCAATTCTCCCGCATCTATAGCATCATTGGTAAAATCTTCGGGACGTAATTTTCTATTTTCGTAACCAATCAATCGATAGGCTTGAACCTGTTTTGGATTGAATTCGATTTGGATTTTCACGTCTTTGGCGATAGCAAACATCGAACCTTTGAATTCTTTTCCCAAGAAGCGGTTGGCTTCCTGAATGTTGTCGATATAGGCATAATTTCCGTTTCCTTTGTCTGCTAAAGTTTCCATTTTGCTGTCTTTGTAATTCCCCATTCCATAACCCAAGCAAGTCAAGAAAACACCCGATTTTCTTTTTTCTTCGATTAAGGTTTGCATATCGGTATTGGACGAAGCGCCTACGTTGAAATCGCCGTCAGTAGCCAAAATTACTCTGTTGTTTCCTCCTTTGATAAAGTTTTCTTGCGCTAATTTATAAGCTAATTCTATTCCTGCTCCTCCAGCCGTGCTTCCTCCAGCATTGAGTTTTTCTAAAGCATCAATAATGGTTTGTTTTTCATCTCCAGTGGTGGGAGGTAAAACCATTCCTGCTGCTCCAGCATAAACCACAATGGCTACTTTGTCTTTTTTTCGGAGTTCGTTTACCAAAATTTTCAATGATTGTTTCAGTAATGGTAATTTGTTGGCATCGCTCATCGAACCCGAAACGTCAATTAAGAAAACCAAGTTGGAAGCAGGTAGAATTTCCGTTGGGATATTTTTGCCTTGCAAACCAATTTTTAGCAATTGGTGTTTTGGATTCCAAGGACAATCGCTGTATTCGGTGTTAATTGAAAACGGATGTTGGTCTTGTGGTTGAGGATATTTATACTTGAAAAAATTCATCATTTCTTCGACTCTCACAGCATCTTTTGGTACAGACTGCCCATTGTTGATAAATCGTCTTACGTTGGTATACGAAGCATTGTCTACATCAATAGAGAAAGTAGAAAGTGGTGCTGATTTTGGGCTTTCAAACTGATTTTCTACAAAGTTGTCATAGTCTTCTTGAGAAACCTCGATCTGTTTTGGAGTAATTATTGAGTCTTTTGTTTTACTGTTTTTGTCCAGTTTTTTGAGTCTTTTTTCTAGTTCTTTTTTAGAAATATTTTGATAAGTTCCGTTTTTTGTTGTTAGGATGATGACACCATTTGATGCTCGACTTCCGTATAAAGAAGTTGCTGCTGCGTCTTTAAGTACGTCTATACTTTTAACGTTTTCGGGTTTTAATTGTTTGAAATCTCCAGCATTTACAGGAACTCCATCAATAATGTATAAAGGATCGTTCGATTTTGAAATGGATGCGCTCCCTCGGATAGCTATTGTTGGAGATGCTCCCGGTGAACCTTGGCTTAAATATCCAGAATTGTTGGTGATTTGAACTCCAGCAACTTTTCCTTGAAGGGCTTGATTTATTGAATATGAATTATTTGAATTGTTAAGGTTAGATGCTAAACCACTGCCAACTGATGCAACACTCATTACTTCTTTGGTGCGATTTTTCTTTTTTGACATCCCATAACCTACAACGACTACTTCATTCAATGCTTGACTTGCAGCTTGCATTTTAAAATTTAAAACATCTGATTTTTCAACAGTGGCGTATCCATTTTCAAAGCCTACATATTGAAAAACTAATGTATCTCCTTTCTCAGCTTGAATGCTAAATTTCCCATCATAATTTGTTGATGTTGATTTATTTGTTCCTTTTATAGATACATTACCACCCGGAAGAGGAAGATTTGTTTCGTCGGTAACTATTCCTGAAATAGTTCTAGTTTTAGCATCATACGTTGAGGTGATTTTAGCTTTAGCATTATTTTCTTCTAAAGCAATGGCTTCGACTTTCATAGCACTTATGGTTGCTTCTTTGTCTTTGTTAAGTTCAATTTCTTTTGATTTTACGCTTGCCACGGATTCAATCTCACGATTTACTTCCGAAATTGTATCTAAAACAACCAAAGGAGTTTGTTTTGAAATTTGTTTTTTCAGAATAACTTCGGCATCCGGTTTGATGATTTCGGATGGTTTTTCAGTTGTAATTGTATCTTGTTTTTCTTGAATAACCACATTGTTTTCTTTCGTTCCGTTTGGAGCGATTATTTTTGATTCGGGTTTAAGAAATTGGTAACCCAAAGAAAAAAACAATAGGAGTGAAGCAGCAACAGCCCATTTTTTCCAAAGTACAATGGCTTTTTTATCTTCTTTTTTGTCGAGTTTTTCTTCTACACGCATCCATACTTTTTCGAATGCCGGAAAGTCTTTTTCTTCTGCTTTTTGGGAAGCATTTTTTATTTTTTCGAATATTTTATCTTGATTTTCCATGACTATCTCGCTTTTTGGTAATACAAATTGTTTACTAATTCCTTTAGCTTGGTTTTCGAAGCATTCAATTGTGATTTGGATGTGCCTTCGGAAATGTTGAGCATAGCTGCAATTTCTTTGTGACCATAGCCATCGATAACGAAAAGATTAAAAATAGTTTTGCAACCTTCGGGAATGTGATTGAGCAAATTCAGTAAATCTTCCTCTTCGAGTTCCGTTACTTCATCCGTAAAAGGTTGCGAAAGGATTTTGACATCATCGAGATACAAATTGAAATTGGTGTTTTTCTTGATGGTTGCCAAACAATGATTGACTGTAATTTTTCGGGACCAGGCTTCAAAAGCACCACACTCTTTGAGCTGGTCGAGTTTTGTAAAAATAGTATAGAAAGCATCGGCCAAGGCTTCTTCTATTTCTTCTTCTTTCTTTAGGTAACGCTTGCAAGTGCGGTACAGTTTTGGAGCCATAAGCTCATACACTTGACGCTGGGCATCGCGGTGCATTTTTTTGCAATCAGAAATTAAGTTTTCGTTTATCACAATTGTTGTCTTTCTACTAAAGAGAATTAAAAAGAGAAAAAGGTTGGGAGCAGATTAAAATATTTTTTAATAAAATGCTTTGAAAGATTATTTGTGGCTATTGTGTTTAGTATAATTTCACACAAATTTCACGAATTTACACAAATTCAAGATAAAGATTTAGGCAAATTTCACAAATAATAATTTAAAATCTAATTTGTGTAAATCTGTGTAATTCGTGTCTGTTTTTTAATCTTATATAATTTTGTGTAGCTCTGATTTTTAAAATTATTTTAATGGAATCGACAATTTATAAATATTGGTTTCCAAAAGGTCTGAATCATTGTCTTCGCAAATCAGAAATTGGATTTCAGTTTCGGTCTTATTGTAAAATGTTAATCCTTCGAATTTATGATTGTCGGAGATTTTTTGTGTGAATTCGATTTCGAAAGTTTGGCTGTCCATTCTTCCAATTAGGCTTCCCAGTATTTCGCCATCATCGTAAGTGGAAGTGGTGTCTTCGGCTGTGGCCAAAAAATAAATTTTGTCCTCGACCAAAATAGCATCGGTAAAGGAAGTTTCTACATGTTTTATTTTTGGTAATGGCACTTTGATAAACTCGTTTGGACATTCTATTTCGAGTGATTTAGTTTTGAAAACCCCATTTCTGGAATTGGCTCCATTTCCTCTTTGAAATAAAAGCCAATTGTCCATGCAGAAAATTGCGCCTTCAATATTGAGTTCATCATCAGAAATGGAGGCAGATTTTTTTAGATTTTGGTACAATTTTGACAAACTTTTTTCTTGTATTGCTCTGGTTTCAAGATTGTAGGTTATTCTTTTTTCTCTTTTGGAAGTGGAACCAGAACCCAAAAGATGAATTTCATTTCCTTTTAAAGCAATGGATTCAAAATCGAATTTGTCTTTTTTGGGAATGTTTTCTTGGCTGTTTTCCTGTAGTTTTATTTTGGAAAGTTGCTTTTCTAGGATTTGATATTCATAAAGAAAGGAACTGTTGTCGGAAATTATGAATAAGGAATTGTCTTTGTAAATCAGTCCAGAGGCTGAACCAAGACCGATGATTTTGTACAAGAGTTCGATTGCGAATTTTTCCATTAAATAAATGTTTTTTGAAAGTTGAATGCCCTAGCCCAGATGGAAATGGAAACCCTTTTGAAAAGAAATTCCTTTTTTTCTTGTTAGTGCAGAACGACCAAAGGAAGCTCCTGCAATGACTTAGAAAAAATGAATTTATTGAAAAAGGTTGTAATGAACAGCTGGAATAAGCTCCTCAAAAATAAGGTATTTAGGACAATCACAATCTGAAAACGGAAAATTTTTCACAAAAAAAATGCGCTGAATTACAGCGCATCTCTTAAGAATTTTGAATTTTTACAAATCAAAACCATAGGCTAAACGAACGCCAACTTGGCCAACACCTTTACCTTGAGTGCCATTATTGTTTAGTCTTGCAAAGTCATTGTAAAACTCGTAATGCAAGGAAACATCAATGTATTTTGTAGCATAACCAATACTTGGTGCTAAAAGCAACGATGTTTTATGGTAACCATTTGTCACTGCAAAAGCTGCTCCAGCTTCGCCCATTACATAAAATTCGTCATTCCAAACGAATGCTTTGAAACCCAATTTTGCAGGAATAAGTCCTAAATCTGAACCATCTACTTTGCTTACAAAAAGATTTGTAAATCCAGTTGTTAAAGTAGCAGAATATCTTTTTGAAAGATCATATTGTAATCTTGCATCTGCACCTAAAGCTAATTTATAAGGATCGTGAGCAGCATAACCTGCATTTAGACCAATTCCCATTTTGAATCCTTGATCGTAATTTTTTGCGGTTTGTGTTTCTTGTGCGTTCGAATTAGTTGTGAACATCATTGCGATAGCGAATACCAATACAAACTTAATTTTTTCTGTAGTTTTCATATTTTTAGTTTTTCTGTTGTGTTTTTTTACAACGGTGCAAAAGTAGGAAAGCCAACTTTTGCAGTTATTATAGAATTAAAGCAGTTTGTTATATAATTTTTGGATTTTAATTGTAATATTAGCTTTATTATTGAAAATAGTATTAGAGAATCGATTGGTTCTAATTACCTTTGCCAACCAAAATAAAAGAAATTGAATTTATCCCAATACACCAAAGAGTTCTCCTATAATATAAGATTGGCTTTCCCTGTAATTCTTGGAATGCTAGGGCACACCTTGATAGGAATTGTTGACAATTTTATGGTGGGAAACCTTGGTTCCACTGAATTGGCGGCGGTTTCGCTGGGAAATAGTTTTATTTTCATAGGAATGTCGTTGGGCATTGGATTTTCGACAGCTATCACACCTTTGATTGCAGAAGCCGACGCCGAGAAAGACGATAAGAAAATCAGAACAACTTTTCACCACGGCTTGTTGTTGTGTACGCTTTTAGGAATTGCGATTTTTATTATGATTGTTTTGGCAAAGCCAATAATGCGCTTGATGAACCAACCCGAAGCGGTTGTCGAATTGGCCGCTCCTTATATTGATTGGGTTGCGTTTTCGTTGATTCCAGTGATTATTTTTCAAGGATACAAGCAATTTGCTGACGGTTTATCGCAAACTAAATATTCGATGTACGCTATTTATTTGGCTAATGTGGTTCATATTTTCTTCAATTATGTGTTGATTTATGGCGTTTGGGGTTTTCCAAAATTGGGGATTTTAGGCGCAGCATTGGGAACTGTGATTTCCAGAATTATGATGGTGGTTTTTATGCACTACATCCTTCGACAAAATTTAGCTTTCAAGCGATATTTCAAGAATTTTACCTTCAAGGAAATCAAGAAATCTATTTTGAAGAAAATTATCAATCTTGGTTTGCCATCCGCGATGCAAATGTTGTTTGAGGTGACTTTGTTTACAGCGGCAATTTGGCTATCGGGTTCGCTAGGGAAAAATAGTCAAGCAGCGAACCAAATTGCGTTGACTTTGGCTTCCTCAACGTTTATGGTGGCAATGGGTTTTAGCGTAGCGGCAATGATTCGAGTGAGTAATTTCAAAGGGTCGAAAGATTACAAACAATTAATTACTGTGGCACGTTCGATTTTTTTATTGGCTATTATGGTCGAAACTTTCTTCGGAATTGTTTTTGTGATTTCGCATAATTTTCTTCCCCATTTATTTTTGAATATGTCCGATGCCTCTCAACAATTGGATAATACTGAAATCATATTTATTGCCTCCAAATTACTTTTAGTGGCAGCTGTATTCCAAATTTCGGATGGAATTCAAGTGGTGGTTTTGGGTGCTTTGAGAGGTTTGCAAGATGTGAAAATCCCGATGTATATTACTTTTGTGGCCTATTGGATTGTGGGATTTCCTATTTCGTATTATTTAGGAAGACATACTAATTTGGGCGCAACCGGAATCTGGATTGGACTTTTGGCAGGTCTCACAGCGGCCGCTTTATTTTTGTATATTCGCTTTGCGAGATTGACTAAAAAGTTGGTTTTGGAGAATTCAGAATTATAAAGTTTTTTCTTAAAATAATTGTAACTTCCAATCTTATTCAACGTATAATCACCGAACAAATTAATTTTCAAAAAAATGATACTATTAATTATTATTGGGGTTGTTTTACTGATTGTAAGTTTTGCATTAAAAAGCAATGCAAGTAATCCATTTTTCAAGTTTTCTGGACCACTAAGGTTTGCCGGACTTTTAGTCTTAGTGTTAGGGGTTTTCTCCTCGATGTTCAAGCAAATTGATGCAGGAAAAGTGGGTGTGAAATCGCTTTATGGAAGCGTTCAGCCCGATGTTCTGGAAAGTGGATTGCATTTGATAAACCCACTTTTGGATGTCACCGATTTTGACATTCAAACTCAAAATTACACGATGTCTGCCGATCACAATGAAGGTGCTAAAGAAGGGGATGATGCTATTCGTGTTTTGTCGAATGATGGATTGGAAGTGGTTATTGATTTAACGGTTTTGTATAAAATTTCAGCTGTAGATGCACCAAAAATATTCAAGCAAATTGGGGTGAATTATACGGACAAAATTGTGCGTCCAGTAACAAGAACACGTATTCGTGACAACGCTGTTTATTATGACGCCGTTGCTTTGTATTCGACCAAAAGAAACGAGTTTCAACAACGGATTTTCAAAAGTATTGAAGAAGATTTCAAATCGAGAGGTTTAATTTTAGAACAACTTTTGATCAGAAACATCAATCTTCCAGCTTCGGTAAAAACAACAATTGAAAGTAAAATTAATGCGGAACAAGATGCACAAAAAATGCAGTTTGTTTTACAAAAAGAAAAGCAAGAAGCCGAAAGAAAAAGAGTAGAAGCACAAGGTATCGCTGATTATCAAAGAATTATTTCAATGGGATTGACTGATAAACAATTGCAATACGAACAAATAAAAGCACAAAAAGAAATTGCCACTTCACCAAACACCAAAATTATTTTTATGGGAAAAGGAAGTGCACCAGTAATTTTGTCTGATAAATAATTCAATATACGAGGTTTGAAATACGATATACGATTTCAAACCTCAATTTTTCAAATCGTATATCTAATATTTAATATCGTACATTCAAAATGGAATTACCAAAATTTTTACTAGGCGACAATACTGATTTTCCGGAAGATATTTTCATCATTCATTTGGATTATCCACGATTCATTATCAATCTAAAAGATGATGAAGTGGAATTTATGGAAGAAGCCGAAGACCTTGACGAAGGCGAGTTAAATGCCGAAATGGAAGGGCTTATTGTTCTTGCCAATGAATTTTATGACCGTGAAATGGAACGTTACGAGAAAGAGTAAATTATTTCTTTGTAGCTAAATAATAGATTCTGAATAATCGGACGTTGTGTTTTTTGGATTCCCTAGGAACTCTATTTAAATCAACGGTCGTTATCTTTTTTAGGTTGTAATTCTCCAATTTCTTTTTTGAGAGAATACTGTCCGTTTTTGAAGCCAATATACCAAATTTCTTTTCCAAAGGTAAGTTTAGTATATTGGTTTTTTCGTTTTGTAAAACAGGAATGCTATGTCCGTAATCCCAAACAATTTCGGGTGTAAATGAACTCATTTCATACGTTTTGATACCCAATTCTTTTTCCTTTTCTTTTAATTCTTTTGCGCTGTGATATTCTGGATTGATTAATACGGCTTTGGTTAGTGGCACGCCAAAAAGAATAACTGCAACTTGCACGCCAACAACGGCATAAAACACTTTCAAAAAGCCTTTTTTTCTAAGGTTTTGGAACAAAATATAGCCTAAAACAAATAATGAAATAGTTAGTCCAATTAGCCAGAATTCAAACCCTGTTATATTATTTTTTATTTTAATAAGTAATACAATTGGAATGGCAAAACAGATAATTGCGATTAATCCGAAAGCAAAATAGACTACTCTTTTTTCGATTTTTAGACTGATATTTTTAAAACTACGAATCAAATACTCAATGTAAAAACCTGTGTTTAAAGCCATCGGAATTAGTATTGGCAATAAATATCTTGATTTCTTTTCAGGTATTATCGAAAGCAAAACTAAAGAGGCCAAGGTCCAAATTAAAGTAAATTGATAGGCCTTCAAATTGCTGACTCTAGTTTTTAAATAGGGATAAAGGAGTGCAATCAATGATGGAACAGTCCAAATTCCGCTTTGAGCGAAAAAACTCCAATAGTAGTAAAACGGTCTGATGTTGTAGTTTCCCCATCGGCTACTTTCCAGTTTGGTAACTCTAGCAACTGTTTCGGAATCTATGTATCGGACATACAAAGGCCAAGATAAACCAATGCCAAATCCAATTAGTAAAATTAAAAAAACATAAAATTTCTTATCTTTTAAATCAAATTTATACGTCAAGCCATACGCTATTAGAAAAGGTAATAATAAAGCATAAACTGAAATTGGGCCTTTGCTCAGAAAAGAAAACCCGAAAAATAATCCAGCCAAAGTTGCGTATAAAAAAGTATGGTTTTTTCCGTTTAGAAATTTCCACAAAAATACGATGCAAACCATCATAAAACTATGAGTGTACATATCCCATTGGTTGTCTCGTCCTGCAAAATAGATGTAAAAGGAAGTGATTAAAATGAGTCCGTTGTGAAAATTCTGTTGTTGGCGTAAGCCTAATTTTT